>Ga0247844_1001061_pt1 | contig 54049 bp, 48 predicted proteins | sample LaCtaG_FD_192421 | JGI IMG/M metagenome (GOLD analysis project Ga0247844, IMG submission 192421) | Freshwater microbial communities from meromictic Lake La Cruz, Castile-La Mancha, Spain - LaCruzMarch201714.5m_1 | ecosystem: Environmental > Aquatic > Freshwater > Lake | place: Spain: Castile-La... | reverse complement strand
AAGGGTCGGCCAACCAAAAGAGAACTGCGGCAAAATTAAATTTGAAGATTTCTCCTCTAGAAAAGAGGATTTGTTAGCATGGTTCTATAGCGTATTTTGGGAAACATCTGATATCTTAAAAAAATTATTTAACGAAATAATCAAGGCGCAATTTTTTGCATCAAGTTTAAATAGTGGCCGATCTTTGGATAAATTTCCATCATGATATAATCTTTATATTCGTGAGCGATTTGATTTCGATGATCAATCATACTGAGAAGATTTTCTTTGTCTTGATCGGCAAGTTGAATTTCACCAAAACGTTTTCGCAAAACATTTTTGGGGGTTTGCAGATCAAGTCCTTCTTCTTTATAAATATTTTGGAATGTCTTCCAGAGAAGTTCGACAGTGTATTCGAATTTTTGAAGGAGGCCATTGCGTGTAAGATCGAGAAGGGGGTCTAGTTCTTCCTCGCCTTGTTTAAGTGGTGGAGGAGCAATTTCTATGGCAACTTCGAGTGAGGCGAGTGCTTTTTTTAAATCATCTTTTTTGCGGTCAATTTTAGTTAAAGCCATTTTTCAACCTCTTGAAGGGCAATTTTTTTAAATTCATCATCGACAGCGTGGAAATCAATGAGATCAATTTTAAATGGAATATTGGATTCTTCTAATTCAGATTTTATTTTTAGAAGGAGAGCATAGTCTATTTTATTTTTTGCTTTTAAGCAGAGGTCAACATCTGAAGAGAGGCGAGATTTATTTTGAGCAAAAGAGCCAAATAAGAAAATTTCTAAATCATCGCCCGAGATATGTTTTAGGATAATTTGGATAATTTCGTGCTTGAATTTAGGAGAAATTTTAATTTGAGTCATACATCCTAGTTTGAACTTTGCTAGCTTAATATATAGCACCGCTTCTATGAAAATAAAATAATAATTAAAGCTACCCTTGACGGATGCTCGTCTGCTAGTACGATTAAGAGAGTGAGCTTCACTCTTTTTTGACGTGATTCCTTTCAAAACATTGAAAGAAACAAAGGGACTTGAGAAATTGGCCATCGGTTTTTTGCAACTGCGAGCGATTAGTCGACAATAACTCTCGCGCCGCCATTTCCTACATTGGGTTTTTGAGAGGGCACGATAGGTCTCGCTTTTATGATATTTCGGCTGCTATCGTTTACTTCAGGATTGTTATTTTTAGCTTTCTCTTCCATTTTACTAATCAAATTTGTTAAGCAGGTACGGGCCTTTGAAACGAGCTCACGACAATGGTCACTTGCGGGGGCACAGAGGGCAGGTCTATTTGTTACGAGTCCAAGGGTACTTCGAAGTTCTTCGAGGGTAGGAACCTCTGAAGAAAATTTCCAAGTATCACATTTTGTACCTAGTGAGACAAGTGAGTTTTCTAAACTTCGAGTGCTAATACTTTCCATATAAACGAAGAGTGCATAAAGAATTGTAGTAGCAGCTAGGCCCGCAACTAAAAGATTTGCGTGCGCACTGGGTATAACAAAATCAAAAGCTGTTTTATTATTTTTATAAAATGTTTTTTCAATAAGACGTTGAACTTCCTCTATGCTCATCAAGTAGGAAATGATCACGCTCTTTTTATCTTGTTCAACAAGAAAGTCACCATCACTTGTCATTGTAAATAAGAACTTTGTCCCTTCGATCACAAAGGTAATTTTATTATTTTCAATTTTTGCTAGCGGAATATTGTAGTCCTTATACCCGGAGTTTTTATTGAAATAGGCATTAAGCTCGTCTGCTTTTTTGCTATCCCGTTTTTTCAAGGCGGCAGTAATTTTTTGAGGTGTTAATTTGTCTGCATTGATTTTGGTGACAACAGTTTCGAGATCGCTCGTTGTAAACTGATTCTTCGTTAATATTGGAGTTGCGGCGAAGGAGTTTAGACTAAGTGTCAATGCCATAAAAAACACAATAGCTTTTTTCGTATAGAATTTAAGATGAGACATAGTTCGTCCTTTTGATCTAGCGTCGTTAAACGTTTAGAAGTTCAATTGTTAAGTACCTTTCGGCAGTTTTTAGTTTTTACTTTAATTTATATGGTATATTTTTTTTGAGGGATAATGAGCGAGTGTTTTCAACACACAGCACCGCTTCCATAAAAAATAAAATAATTATTAAAACTACCCTTGACACCTGTTCGTCTGCTATTACCTTGTGGGCACAAACTTCATTAATAAATCCGTCTGGAGGGAACTATGAATGTACGACCATTGAATGACAGAGTCCTTGTTAAGAGACTAGAAGAAGAAACAAAAACTGCGGGTGGGATTATTATCCCTGATAACAACAAAGAAAAGCCTGCTCAGGGTGAAATTGTTGCGGTAGGCCCTGGCCATAGAAAAGAAGCTGGCGGCTTTCAAGCGCTAGATGTCAAAGAAGGCGATAAAGTCCTTTTTGGCAAGTATGCTGGAACTGAAGTTAAAGTTGATGGAAAAGAATTTCTTATCATGAAAGAAGATGATCTTCTTGCTGTAATTAGAAAATAATTATTAATTTCTTTTAAGGAGAAAAATATGTCTGCTAAAGAACTTAAGTATGCTGATGAAGCACGCGCAAAAATTTTATTTGGTGTAAATGCTCTCGCCAATGCTGTTAAAGTAACTCTTGGCCCAAAAGGGCGTAACGTTATTATCCAAAAATCTTTTGGTTCACCTGTGATCACAAAAGACGGTGTGACTGTTGCTAAAGAAATTGAATTAGAAAACAATTTCGAAAATATGGGCGCTCAGATGGTTAAAGAAGTCGCTCAAAAAACAAATGAAGATGCAGGGGATGGAACAACGACTGCAACTGTTCTTGCTCAAGCTATCTATAAAGAAGGCGTAAAAATGGTCACTGCTGGCCATAATCCAATGGATCTTAAGCGTGGTATTGACCTTGCTGTAGATAAAATGGTTGAAGAGCTTAAGCGTAATTCTAAAGCTATTAAAAACGATGACGAAATTGCAAAAGTAGGAACTGTTTCTGCTAACTACGATTTCGAAATTGGAAAGATCATTGCAAGTGCAATGAGCAAAGTTGGTAAAGAAGGCGTGATCACTGTTGAAGAATCAAAAACTGCTGAAACAACTCTTGATGTTGTTGAAGGTATGCAATTTGATCGTGGTTACATTTCTCCTTATTTTGTAACTAACGCTGAGAAAATGGAAGTTCAATTTGATAATCCAAACATTCTCATCACAGACAGAAAAATTTCTAACATGAGAGAGCTTCTTCCTCTTTTAGAAAAATCTCTTCAATCTGGCCGTCCTCTTTTCATCATCGCTGATGAAATTGAAGGCGAAGCTCTTACAACATTAGTTGTGAACAAGCTTCGTGGATCACTTCAAGTTGCTGCTGTAAAAGCTCCTGGCTTTGGTGACAGAAGAAAAGAAATGTTAAAAGACATTGCTATTTTAACTGGCGGAACAGTGATTTCTGAAGAACTTGGCCGCACACTTGAATCAGCTGAAATGACAGATCTTGGTTCATGTAAGAAAGTAAGAATTGATAAAGACAACACAACAATCGTTGATGGTATTGGCAAAAAAGCTGATGTTACAGCTCGTGTTTCTGCTATCAAAGCACAAATTGAAGAAACAACATCTGATTATGATCGTGAGAAACTCCAAGAGCGTCTTGCAAAATTAGTTGGCGGTGTTGCTGTTGTTAAAGTTGGTGCTGCTACTGAAATGGCGATGAAAGAAAAGAAAGATCGCGTTGACGACGCTCTTCATGCTACACGCGCTGCGGTTGCAGAAGGTGTGATCGTTGGTGGTGGTGCTGCTCTTATTCATTGTTCAAATGTTCTTTTGACTCTTAAAGGTGAAAATGAAGAACAAAACGTAGGGATTAAAATTATCCTTCGTGCGATTGAAGAACCTCTTCGTCAAATCGCTACAAACGCAGGTCTTGATGGCGCTGTGGTTGTCAATGAAGTGAAAGGCAAAAAAGATATTAACTACGGTTACAACGCTCGCGAAAACAAGTACGAAGATCTTGTAGCGGCCGGTGTAATTGATCCTACTAAAGTTGTAAGATCAGCTCTTCAAAATGCAGCTTCTGTTGCGGGCCTTATGCTCACAACTGAGACGATGATTGCTGATGCCCCTAAGAAAGACGAAGCTCCAGCAATGGGCGGCGGCGGAATGGGTGGTATGGGCGGAATGGGTGGCATGGGCGGTATGATGTAACACCCGTTTTCTTCTACACAAATTAAAAGAGAGGGCCTAGAATCATTTCTAGGCCCTTTTGCTTAATGATATTGAGGAGAGTCAAAATGCGTTTTCCAGGACGACGTAAGAACAAACATTATTTCCCTGTCTCTGAAAAAACAAAACAATCTGATTTGCATGAATCATTTGTAAAACCCCTCAAGGGAAAATCTTATATCGTCGGTATTGATGAGTTACTCGTTGATATTGAAATTAAAACGACAGACGAGATTTTGAAAAAATTTGGACTCGTCAAAGGGCAATCTGCTCTTATCCCTGATGAACTTGCGGAAACTATTTATGATGAGATGAAAAAAGAGCAGGCGATTGTCGGTGAGTTTGCTGGTGGGGCCATTGGTAATACGATTCACAATTATACCGTGCTCTCTGATGATAAGGCCTATCTTCTAGGGGCGATTACCAAGCACATTACTGTCGGTGATTACGCTTTTAAATATCTTTGCCATACATCGACTCTTGTTGATTTAAATTATCTTGGGCCTACAGAAAAACCACTAGGACGCGCCATGTGTTTTGTGACTCCTGATGGCGAGAGAACATTTGGGATTTCTCGAGGCTGTGCTCACGATTTGACTCCTGATTTTATTCCCGAAGAGATTATTAAAAAGGCCGCAGTTCTTGTGATTTCTGTTTTTCATTTACGCAATCAAAGTTCGCCGCTTTATCAATCTGTGATTAAGGCCATTCAAATTGCAAATATAAATAATGTCCCTGTGGCCTTAAGTCTTGGAACAAGTTTTCTTGTGGCAGAGATGAGAGAATTTTTGCAAGATTTTATTAAAAAACATATTTCAATTTTGGCCATGAATCACGAAGAATCTTTTGCCTTCACCGGAGAGAAAGATTTACTTTTGGCCGGAAAAAGTTGTCTTGAGTTTTGTGATTTGGCCTTGATCACTGATGGTGCGAAGGGACTTTATCTTTGCGCTCATGTCGATGAAAAATTCGCCCGTGAAACAAGGCATGAACTTCATTCTAAAACAATTTCAGAGTACAATCGCTTTGAATTCAGTCGCGCGATGGCCAAGGCCGATTGTGAAAAACCCATAAAGATTTTTAGTCATATTAATCCTTATCTCGGTGGACCTACGTCAATACGAAATACAAATGGGGCAGGGGATGCGGCCTTCGCTGCTTTATTACATGATATCGTTGCGAATAATTATCACAAAATTTCTGTTCCTGATTCTTCAAAGCATGCTGCCAATTTTTTAACGTATTCTTCGATTTCTCAAATTTCAAAATATGCGAATCGTGTGAGTTATGAAGTTCTCATTCAAAACTCGGCCCGCTTAAGTCACGGCCTTCCTCCGCGAGAGGATAATTTAGAAGATAGTTATTGGGATTTATAAAAACGCTTTTATTTTGATGTCTCCCTTAACCTTCGCCCTGCAGGCAAGTCGAAGTGGCCGAACTTTTTCCTCGGGATTTAAATCGTCGCGAATGCGAGCAATCGTGTCGGCTTCAACGGCCGATGGTGGAGTTAAATTGTTTTCTCCTTCAATAATTTCAGTGCGACAGGCCCCGCAGGCACCGGCCAGGCAGCCATGAGGCCAAATAATTTCCTGATTGGCGAGTTCATCAAAAATGGTTTCTCCACCCTCTACTTCTATACTTTTTTCTTGGTTATTAAGGGTATAGGTAATTTTAAACATAATTATGGCCTTTGTTAATTTCTTAATAGGGTAACAATAATGGCAAAGTGTGCCGCATAGAAAGCGAACCAGCTCGCTTCTAGAATAATACTATGTATAAGAGTGTTTTTAGACTATTCATTCTTTCAATTTTTTTCATGACCCACGTCGCCTGGGCCAGTTTAGGTTTTGAAGACGCCGTTTTTCCAGAACTCGCAACTTCGGGACGAGCGCTGGCCATGGGTAATGCTTTTATTTCTCGTGTGGATGATTCTTTAGCTGCTTTTTATAATCCAGCAGGTTTAGGAACTATACGGTATCAACATTTACATATAAGCAATTTACATTTGGAAAGTAATAATGGATTTTTAAATTCCGGCACCTCAGGAACGGCCGCCGCTGTTCCTACTGATTTTATAAAATCATTTACGATTGATGGCACTCGCCAACTTCTTCTTGAGCATATCGGGACTCTGAGTAATGCAAGATTTCAAGTGATGCCCAATTTTACAACTCGCTATTTTACAGCGGGCTATTTAGTTTCGAAAATACAGCGGGCCTATATGGGAAATTATAACAGTGGTGAACAATATGAGTACGCTAGCCGCTTAGATTATGGGCCTTATGTTGGTATGAATTTATCGCTATTTGGGGGAGTTTTAAAATTTGGTGGTTCCGCTATTTATCTCGCGCGAAACGAAGCTGTAAGTACGGCCAGCGCCACAACAACTTTAGATATTAAAGATGGCGATTATAAGAAGGGGACAGCTGTCATCATTACAGGAGGGGCCAAACTCACTTTGCCCATCATTGCTCTTCCGAGCTTTTCAGCGACTTTACATAATGTTGCTGCGACAAAGTTTTCTCCCCGTGCCGCTGGGGCACCTACTCAGATAGCGCAAACTTTAGATGGAGGTTTTTCTTTGACCCCTCAAATAGGGGTCACGAGTCGAGTTCATTTTGAAGTAAACTACAAAGATATAATGCAAAAATATAAAAATGTTTCTGTGGCACGAAAGATTTTGCTAGGCATGGAATTTGATTTTTCCCGTGTGATGTTTGTTCGTTTTGGTTATGGGGATGGTTTTGGTTCAGCGGGTCTTGGGATAAAATCTAAGCATCTTGAATTTGATCTTACAACTTATGCTGTTGACACGACAACGTCAGCTTTCCGTGGTAGAGAAGATCGTCGTTTTGCAATGACACTTTCATCGGGTTTTTAAGGAACAAGGACATTTTATGGTGAGCAAAGATTTTTTTATAAAAAATAAACCGATTATTGGAATGATTCATACTCTTGGCCTTCCTGGGACTCCCAAAAATAAAGTGAGCGTGGCCAAAATTATTGAGAAAGCTCTTGAAGAGTTGGCCATTTATGAGGCCGCAGGGATTGATGCGATCCTGATAGAAAATATGCATGATATTCCTTATCTCAAGCGTGTTGTTGGCCCCGAGATCACAGCTTCGATGACAGTGGTGGCCCATGAGGTTCGTAAAGCGTTTAAAGGCCCTTTAGGGCTTCAGATTTTGGCAGGGGCGAATAAGGATGCCTTGGCCGTTGCGCTTGCGGCAGAACTTGATTTTATTCGTGCAGAGGGTTTTGTTTTTGCTCATGTCGGTGATGAAGGTTTTATTGAATCTGATGCAGGAGAACTACTTCGTTACCGCAGGGCGATTGGGGCCGAAAAAATTTTAGTTTTTAATGATATTAAAAAGAAACATTCAGCACATGCGATTACGGCAGACGTTGACATTGTAGAGACGGCCCATGCGGCAGAATTTTTTTTAAGTGACGGCCTTATTGTGACGGGGAGTTCGACTGGAAAAGAAGCTTCATTAGAAGAAGTCAAAGCCGTCAAAGAACATACTTCACTTCCCGTTCTAGTGGGCTCTGGAGTAACTCTTGAAAATGTTGATCGCTATTACCCTCAAAGCGATGGCATCGTTGTTGGCTCTTATTTTAAAAAAAATGGTCAATGGGACAATGAGCTTGATTGCGAGAGGGTAAAACGTTTTATGGATAAGGTTAAAAATAATTAATCTATATTTATTTGACACCTTTTAAACTCAAGTTTTTAATTTCTGCGCTTCCGCTGATCAGGCTATTAGTTTCCCAAGAAAGATTAAAGACACTAAGCCTGTAATCACTCATCGTTTGTGCATTACACGCTAGTACATTTCCTCCCGCATCTTTTGCGCCAAGACTTTTGTTGAGAAAATTAATCGCTTGTTGTAAATGGTATTTTAGGCGAAAGCGTATTGTTGTAAAATCGTTTGCAGCATCATCATTTCCTCGAACCAAAAGATGGCGATTTGATCCGGGTACTTTTGAGGAAATAAACTTAGCGCTGTCGATAGCATACATAATTTGATTTGGGATAACAGGGTCACCTGAAAGAAGTTCTCTTTTCGCCATTCTTTCGCAAGATTCAAACAAGAATTTTTGTGGAAATGCGTATTGATTTACAAATAAATCATAATCTGGTTTTTTCACATAGGCATCACGACTTTTGTCATACTCACAGCCCATATAAGGGTCAACTGAAAAGAATTGCACTTGAAGGACAATTGTTCTGGTTTTTTGTTCAACTCCGTTACAGACTCGTGGACTTTTTTCATTGAAGAAAATATTGGCAATTAAACTTCCTCCGTGTTTAGACTTTCGAAAACCAGGGGCCCCGAGCTTGTCGGCGAGATGAGAAATGGTCCCAAGTTTTACGTCGGCAGAAAAAATCAAATTACTGTATTGGGCCAAGTCACTTAAAGGTAATCTAAAATCTTGAACGACGGCGTTTCCAATATAATAATCAAAAATATATTGATCTTGTGAGCTACGAAAAAACGTAATGGAGGCAGTAGAGCTTGGCCCAAGAGGAATTGAGGTCGTATGACTTGTGCCGATAGGAATTTGGAGACTCGTGATTTTTTCATAGAAATCAGCAAAGTCATTATTCTTTGCATCAACTGTAACACCTGTATAGGATGTCTTCGCATTCGGATAGGGGTGTTGATTAGGCTTGAAAGAAGTTCCTTCGGGGCCAGGATAGTATTCATTCCAATAGCGAGGATAGGTATTGCCGAAAACTTTATAAGAGCCTAATCCAAGTTTCAAAGCCTGTGAACCATTTACAGGAGGAAGCATGAGTGATCCTCCCATGCCGTTATCCCATTTGCATGGCCCCACTTTATTTTTATAAACATCTTTGAAAGTCCCTAATTGATTAAACCACCATTTCGTATTCGCTGCTGAATTAAAACCAGCGGGAAGATCACCACAATAAAAAACTTTCGTTTTATCTGTATCGACACGATGGGGAGTTCCTCCTAACGTCCTTACACTAAGTGGATTGGTTTTAATGCCATTTAAGAAGTTGGGATCTTGTAAAAGTTCGACGTAAGTTTCAGCGCAAAAGGCGGGGACCGTAATAAGAATCGATACTAATGATGCGAACAATGATTGATTTTTCATATATCCCTCGATGGGTCGGGTAACACTTCAAGTTTCTAAAATTATTTTATCTTAATTTTAAAAAAAAGAGGTGAAAATATTTAACGGGTCAATACTTTCCTAGATATAGTGATTTTTTTGATGACTAAAGGCGCCCTCGATTATGGGCAGGCCTTCTTTCTAAAATTATTGATTTATAGTTATTACAGCGTTTTTTCTTTTAACATTTGTAATTTTTTTTCGTTAAATGTTGGGTATTTTTTTTGAAGTTCAGTCACTTCTAAATGTTTGACTCTTAAAAAAAGAACATCAATGTCGACAGCATCAAAAGAGGCCGTCTCTTTTTCAAGATCACAGTCTTTAAGAACTTTTCTAAGATCTTCAAGCGTGTTCATGCTAGGAGGGATCTCATTAACTGTACGAACCTCAATTCCTTTGCCTTTTAATTTTTCGACAGGATAGTTTGGGTCAACTTGTTGAATGATGTAGTTATTTGATTGAGCTTGGCGAGAGAAAAAAATCAGAGTGAGAAGGAGAATTGAACAAAATTGGTTTTTAAGTGAGGCCGTTTTCAAGATCATTGGTATTCCTTCGTTTGTCATTTTTATTTATAGAATCAAAATCTAAGAAATTATTTTTTTTAAAAAAAATTAGGGGGGACTTGCCTTTTTTTGCATTTCTTTTTGAAGCTGCAGGTAATAATAATCTTCTTTTTCCTTTATTGATAATTGATCCTTTGTCATCTTTTTTTCTTCAAACCATTTGATATTTTCAGATACGAAAGAGCTAGGTGGGAAATTAAGGCAGTATTTTTTAAGCAAGGTAGCGTATGCAGTTACTAAACCATTGTTATGGTAAGCAAAAGATTCATAACATTTAAAAAGTTCTTTTCTATTGGCGCTTGCGTCGCATTTTAAGTTTAATTCTTTTAATTTTTTATCTTCCTCTGTTTTCGGATTATTTATCAAATCTAAGACGACTTTAGTTTCATCGGCAAAAACACTAAAGAAATTGGGCCTTACCTTCTCCTTGTTAAAGACTAAAAAAGGTGAGGTGTTACTGTTATTGATCAAATTGCGATAATCAGAAAAATTATTATTAATAAGATTGCTGCAAGCCTTGCTTGTACCACGAATCGTTGCAAAGTATTTTCTTAAATTTGTATTGGGATTGTCATTTGGGACATCTTCATACCCATCAACTGCTTGCGTGTAATTTTTAACTTCTTTTAAAGCACTCATGAGTTGTTCGAGACTTTCTTTGGGACAGTTTTCGTCAGTGAGTTTGTATGAATTTACTTTTCCTTGTTTGATTTCCGCATAACAATTTCCTTCGCTAATACTTGCATTAGCTAATGTTATATTGGGAACGCTTTTTAACAAGGTAACAGTTTTGTCCAAACTGTTAACGTCCTCACTGCTTTTCATTCTTGCTAAAGTTTTGTAAAGAAAGTCGTGATCAATGGCCTTATCCTGCTTGGGAGCACTAGCAGTCCATCCTGAAGTATAAGCAAGGTTTGGAAGAATAGATTTCCATTGAGAAATTTCTGCTGGCGTATTTCCGTAGCATCCCCAGAGGTGGATTGATTTAATGGCCTGAGATTTTTCTTTGTTCGAAAATATTTTAAAAAACTCTTCGAATCCAAGGCTTATATTTTTAAGAGTGTCGGAGAAATAGGTCCCCGAATGATGACCAGAGATGACCACCGAAGAAAAATTATTCGTATTAACAAGATTTGATATTTCATTAATGATTTGATCTCCAGCGTTGTCTGTGTATTCTCCTAGGGCGGCGTCCATTTTTACTTGGTTTTCTTCGATCGTTTTTTCGATTTTAGCAACTTCAATATCCATTTTTTCAAAAATGGCATCGATCTTCTGCTTGAGAGATGTTTTTTGAGATTCTAAAATATTAATTTTTTTTTGATTTGCTTCTTTGTTTCCATAAAGTTCATGTAATTTTGCATCTATGTCGCCAATTTTTTCATTGAGTGGTTGAGTCTTTTTATAAAAGATGTCATCTAGATCATCTGTTTTTTTATTAAGTTTTTCATTTACGGCATAGAGCTTTGTGATTTCTTCTTTTTTTTCCTTGCTTATATTCGGAAAGACGACAAGTTTTTCCCCTCGTTCGTTGGCGACTTTTTGGGCAGTTGCAACTTCTTTGGTACTGAGGTTAAGATCGATAAATAAAATGTCTGCAAAAACTAGGTTGGTTTTTAAAATAAAAGCCAAATGAGGGAAATTGATAGTCTCATTTAAATTCTCCGTAAATTCCTTACATTTATCGAAATTAATTCGATAGTGTATAATCCTAGCTTGGACTAGGTTATGATACAAAGTGGAAAATTCTGCCGAGTTATTATGTGTTTTGGGTAATGGCTCTTTGTGCCTGCTCTAGAGGCGGATGTGATCAGTAAAAAGGCTATTTACAGCGAACACTTACCCCAGGGAATTTGGCAAGATTATCAAGTGCCAAAATGTAATCTCGTTCTTCAAAAGATCCAGTGATTTCTTTTAGAGTGAGCGTTGTTAATTGATGGCCATTATATTCAAAGTCAAATTCGTTGATGCTTTTAAGTGGGCCTTCTCCATATAAAATACTTTCAAGTTGAACTAAAAGTTCATCAGACAGTTTTCCAAATTCTACAGTCGCTTGATAGTGATGTAATTGTGTCACACCGCCTGCATCGGCGTAATAAGCATTTTCACAGAGCTCGCGAAGATTCGTCGCAAAAGTGGGAGCAGAGAGAGAAAGAAGAGTTGAGAAAAGAATTGTTTTCATAAAAACCTCATATGCTTAAATGTATGTTGCCACCTTTAGCAGAGAACTTATGAAATGTGAAATGAAATGAATTTCCTCTCTGCTATAGGTGATTTTTTGGGCATTTAAAATGAATGTGATAAATTTAATAACATATTGGATTGTACTGATCACATCGTGGTGCTTGAGCGCAGCTGTTGGCAATCTGAAGAGCATAGGCCAAATTATAGGAGCTAGAATTGCCTAAGATAGTACTTACACAAGAGTCGCCATCATTGCGTGCACAACTTTGGGCAGTGGCAAGGGCCGTCGAAAAATCAAAGGAACTAAATTTGCCTAAAATATATTCAACACAGGCTCCTCCATAATTTTCTTGGCAGCTTTGGGCCGCTTGTGTGGCCGTATCGAAGTTGTAGCTTGAGAACCGTTTTAAAACAGAAGTGACACAACCACCGTCATAGTTTCTGGCACAACTTTTAGCGGCTTGAAGAGCGGTCGAAAAATTATAGGAACTAAAATTTGCTAAAACAGAATCAACGCAGGCGCCACTGTAATTATTTTGGCAGCTTTTGGCCGCTTGAATAGCACTATTAAAATCATAACTAGAAAACCGTTTTAAAACTGAAGCGACACAAGCTCCATTGTAGTTTCTAGAACAAGCTTGAGCGACTGTTATAGCATTGGCACCGTTAAATTGAGTGAGAATAAAGCTTGCACAAGCATCGCTACTTTTTAAGTTCGCGGGTTGAGCATGAATAGAAAATGATAATAAAAAACTAAAAATTAAAAACCTTATTTTACTTTGCTTCGACATAAAAAACTCCAAGTGTGACTTCCTCTTGTGAGGCGCGGTTTGTTGGATAGTTTTTAATACAGGGTCGATTTACAAAGTAGTCTTTTGAAAATTATCTGGTAACGAGTTTAGTTACCACTATTTTTGTGAGAGAGGATAAAAACAAGTTGTTAAAAAATAAACTTCCTTACATTCACCTTCTGAAGCATCGTTGGCAATTTCATAAAGACAGGCCTGAAGTTTTTCCTTGGCCTTTTGAATGTTTTCTGGGTTCACCGCTACGCTAAGATTTGTGATAGATCTTTTTTGATAGCGCTCTGAATTTGAATTGCTGACTTCTTTAATCGCTTTTTCTAATATTTTTTTATAGTAGTTTTTTGTAATTTCGCTTGGGATGTTTGCAGGAAAACGCATTTTTAAGTTTGTTTTTTTCCACTCAGCGTCTTCGAGTGAAGCAAGGCCTAGGTCTTTCATTTTTTCTAGGGCCGCGAGAACTTCATATTCTTTAATGCCCAAAATCTGAGCAATGTTTTCACAGCTTTTTGGTGAAAAGTCGCAGGTTAACAAATCTAAAATAGGAAGATAATACCATTCTGTTAGAATAGATAAGTGGTGAAGAGGGAATTCTTCATAGTTTTCGGACGGACTTTTTTTATTTTGTGATAAATTTGGAAAAGCCTTTATTTTTTCTTTAACGGCATCGTAGAGGATGGCCTCTTTAAGTTCTCCTTGTGATAAATCATCAAGACCTAAAACCTTAATGAGTGTTGAAATTTTTTTATCAGGAATAGAAGCAGTGCCTTTTAGAAGTTTCATCATGAAAACATGGGAGACTCCTATTTTTAGGGCAAGAGCGCGTATGGAAAATTTTGAATTTGTTTTTTTTAATCTCGCGTAGGCCTTTTTTAAAATGAGATGTGATTTATTTGTTTTCATTCGGCACACCTGCGATGTAGTTTACGGCCATACCAAAAGAAATTTCTCTCAAAAATTCTCTTTTTTCTTCGAGGTTGTTTTGTGGCCCTGATTGCAAAAGTTTATTCCAAACTCCTGCTTTGAAAACGATTCCGACTTGGCCATCGAAAAGGACAAAATTTGTAAGTTTTGTATTCGCTGGAAAAGGGTATATTTCACTGGATTCAATTCTGTATTTTAAAAGAAATAAACTAAAATCATCTTTGCTCATTTTTGTGCCAAACCTTTGCGAAAATTCGTCACATGAATTCAAAGCGAAAACGATTGCTGAAATTTTTAGTAAAACGCTTTCTGTGTCACCGCCACCACCAACTCCCGTGACTCCTCCATTCATCGCATACATAATATTTTCATTAAAAATTCCTGTTCGTTCATAGTAACGACTTGCGGCCTTTTCAATTGCTCGAACTGTTTCTTCACCAAAATCTTTAATCTGAACAAGAGCGTAGACATATAATGTAATTGCATAATTTTGATCGGGATATCCGAGGGCGCCTAAAAATTCATGAAACATGGTAAGTCCAGAACCGATTGTAAATTGACTTAGCAATTTTTTGACGTTGAAGATAATTGCTTTTTCTTTAGTGAAATTGACGCTGCCTTTTCTTGTGCCTGAGCCAATAAGGAAGTCTGTGCCACGATACACGCACAAATTAATATTGTTTTCGATGTCATATTTTAATTTTTTAAAATCAAGAAAATTTAAACGAGCATTCACTTCTGCTGCTGAAACTACATTCAAAATATTTTGAATCAGGAGCGATTTGTAAAATGAAGGCATTGTTTCTATTTGTTGTTTTAAATCGTATTTACTTTGAAGTGTAGAACAAACGTCATTATTTATACTGTCGCTTGCGTGACTAAAGTGTCCAAAAAGAAGACAGATGAAGATAAGATGAACATAGATATTTGGGTAAAATCTCATAAAGAGGCCTTTTAAATATTTACAAATTAGTGTAGCAAGAGTTATGCCGAATCGGAGATGGTCTCTTTAACAAATAAGTTTAAGTTATTAAAAATCGTAACGCCGCTGTCTCGATAGTATTTATGAAATCTCAAGTACTTTTTTTAAAAGATAGGACGTTGGTGGTTTTAAAATTTCTTCACTCATGACCTCAAATCTCCTCCGAAGATTTTCTGATTCTTCAAAAAAGAGATTGGGAAATATCTTCTTTTGTAGTGCTTTTTTTATCGCAAGAATTGATGAATATCCATCGAAGATAGTGGTTGTTTTAAATTTTTTGTGAGGATTTTTTAAGACGTACTCAAGAGCAATTTTTACTTCGCGTGGACTTAAAAGAAGGCGCATAAAGTAGCGGTCGTCCCAGAGCCGTTTGATATTTCCATTCATTCTATTTTTGACAAGCTTTGAAAGCGAAAGGGCGAAACTTTGTAAAGATGTCGAAAGCAATTTATTTGTCGGCGCCTCAACAATGAGGTGAATATGATTATCCATGAGTGAGTAGTGGATGATGTGGAGTCCTTTTTTTCTGGCAGTTTTGACAGCGTGACGAAAAAGTTTGAAAAAATCTTTTGTGCGAATATTAATATTTTTTAACTTTTCGTTAAGGTGCCAATTAATATGAATGGGTGTTGTTCTTTTTATAAGAGGACGGGCGAGATGAGGCTGACCTTTACGTTTGGGGTTGGAAGGACGCCCGGCGCCCTTTCTAACTCCACCATGACCACTCATGCCTTTTAAAACTTGTTGCTTCATCGCGATTCCTATACTTGTTTATGGCATATTTACTTTTTTTAGCTTAAAAAGGCAAGGTGTATTAACTTCCTGTCCTTTTTTTTTATTTAACTTTGAAAATAGGCCTTTGAGACAAGTTTTTGCTCTTTCTTCCCCATTGTGAGTATTATGCCGAGTGCAACAACATTCTAATCCAATAAGAAATCCTATCCTATTTATCAACTACCAATAAATCTTTTAAAGAATCGGTGCACTTCTGTTGCAGATCCTTAATGCCAAGTATCTTGATCTTTTTAATCAAGATCCTGTGATTTGTACTTAAGTTGTAGGAAAATTTGTCTTCATGTTACAATTGATTATTTACGCTTAGACTTAGTAAGGGCAGATGGAAATGCAGATAGAAATAAGGAGAGAAAAGATGCTTAAGTTAGTTCTCATTTTTTTTATGATAGCGAATATGGCCTTTGCGGATTCGATACTTAAAAAAACAATCACAGACCCGGAAGTGTTACAAACAATCGCGACATACCTTACTGATTTTAAAAATTTTGAAAAAGGTCTTTTAATTCCTGAGGCCTGCCGTTTGACAACATTAGATCCTGCAAATCAAGTCGATGAAAAATCCAAAAAATGTGCTGAAAAATATCAAAAGCTCATGAAAACAGGAAATCTTGATATTAATATTTTCTTCGGCTACGAAGATTCTGAGTTTACGAATTTTCCTGTGGATGTGACGGAGAGACTTAGTTTGATTGAGTTTCTCACTCGTCCTTGCGATCCTAATAAGGCGAACGTGAAGCTCTGTGGTTTTATTCGTGGTGAAGATGACGCAGAGTTTTTGCATCGTTACGTGACGATGCCCGATGGATCACAAAAAAGAGTCAATCTTCACATCTACGGCGCCTCTATGGGAACAGATGATACTTCTAACCGTGATTCCATCTATCAAAAAATTCAAAGCGGAAGATTAACTGCTCTTTATTCACTGATGGTTCAGCATCAGAATATTGTTTTTTATGCTGGCCACTCCAGAGATGGGGGAGGTCCTGATTTTACCCCCGCAGTGAAAACGGCAAATGGAGAAGTTGATTATGCTTGGTATAGGAAAAATCGCCCAGGAGTGAAACGTTTAGTGGAAGATCTTAAAAAAAGAACCGACCAAGATTTACTTTTAGGATTTTTTTCTTGTGACTCAAAAAAGAATTTTAAAAAAGATATTAAAAAAGTGTCATCAGCAAAGGCCGCATTTTCTACTCGTATTGTAGAAGGTAACGAAACAACTTATGGCCTAATGACAATGATGAATAATTTGATGAACTTTTCATGTGAAAATGCCTTTGCGAAAAAGAATCAACCCTTTGTTACAGATTTTTAAGGAGAGCTAAGATGAAAAAATATATTTTAATCGCAAGTTTAGTTAGTTCATTTTTTGCTTATTCAAAAAGTTCCTGGCAGGAAGTCGCGCGTGGACTTTTTTCTGAAAATAATGAAAAAATTGCAAAGACCAAAAAAGACCTGTTGGCCTATCCTTCTCTCGTTAAAGAATTGAAGGGCGCTTTAAAAAAAGATGAAGATAAGGATCTTGCTTTACAAGTGATTGCGGCCATCAAATCAGAAGCTTTAATTCCAGATCTTCTTGAGATTGCATCAGTAGATCGTTTAGGAAAAGTTGATACAGTTTTATTCACTCTTAGAAATGATAAAAATAAAGGTCAAATTGATCCCTATTTCATGGCCCAAATTCCAGCTTTAGAAAAAGATTCAGGCGCAGGGAAGAAGATCTTTTTATTAGGAATTCTTTCTAAGCTTTCATGGACTCCAGATCAAAAAATTTTAGATCAACTTCTAGGCGATAAAAGTTATGAAGTGCGATTGGCCAGCGCTCAAATGATTACTTCCTTTTTTAAAATGCCCGAAAAAGAAAAAGAATTTTTTCCTCTTTGGAAAAAATTGTTAACAATTTCTCCAAGTAATATTCGCCAAGTTGCACTTTATTGTTTTGAGGCCCTGTCAAAAGATAAGCAGAAGACCTATGCTTCAGAATTAAGCATTTGTTTAACGGATAAAAATGAAGAAGTTAAAAATCAGTGTATGGGCCTTAAAAAAAGTCTTGATGATGATTTGAAAAAATAGGTCGCTATAAGTTTTAAATTAAAGCTGAAAGATAAAGTGGCAGATTTTTAATATGGGTATCCTCTCTTATTTCAAGGGGAAGAAGTGTGCATTTTCTTCTCCATTTGACGTGATACTTATCGCAAAAAACACCAAGCGACTTTAGTCTTCCCGATTCACCTGACTTGACTTCAATAGGACAAAGTTCATTTTCATTTGCATAGAGGAAATCAACTTCAGCTGTATTTGATTGCCAAGAATAAAGATTTTCTTTTCTTTGTGAATAAAATTCTTGAAGAAAAAAATTTTCGCTGAAAGCTCCCTTGAAAGTTTTAAAAAGATCACTTGGATTTAAAAAAGTACTAACGGGAAGATCCGAAAGTGCCCCAAGAAGTCCGGTATCGAAAAAATAAATCTTAAAAGCATTTTCTTCTATATAAACTTTGAGTGGAATTTCTGCATGTGTGAGAATAGGGACTTTATAACAAAGGCCCGCACTCTTTAACCAATCGATCGCGGATTGAAATTGGGCATAGCGTGCGCCTTTTTGGAGAAGGTTAAATTGAAATTTTTTATTATCTTTTGCAAGTTGCTTGGGAATATTATCGAAAACAGAAAGAATTTTTAAAGCATCAACTGGGCCAGAGTATTTTGAAAAATCACTTTTATAGCTTAAGAGCAAATGTTCTTGCACAAGTCTGGCCTCTTGATAGCTTTCAGTTTCAATAAATGTTGAGACGACTTTGGGCATTCCACCTATGATCATAAATTTTTTCATTTCATCAACGAGGGTTTGATGAAAAACATTAATTTGAGGCGTAAGAGTTTTTGTGAGATCTGCTAAGTTATTTTTATGATGAGCTTCTAGGAATTCACAAAAAGAAAGAGGATGGAGATCGAGAAATTCAACTTTTCCGACAGGGAAAGTGTGTGTAGAAAGGTAAATTCCAAGAAGTGATCCGGCACCAACAATAAAGGAATGAGGGAGATTTTCCGAAAAAAATTTGAGTGAATTAAGGGCCTCAGGACAGTCTTGAATTTCATCAAAAAAAATAAGATCGCTTTCTAAATGGATTTTCGTGTTAAAGAAAATTTCAAGATACTCTTTGATTTTTAACGGATCGTTTGTGGTTTTAAAAATTTCTTTGAGCTCTGGATTTTTTTGAAAATTGATTTCATGAAAATGGGGAAATTGTTTTCCAAATTCACGTATAAGAAAAGTTTTACCAACCTGCCTCGCTCCTTTTAAAAGCAGCGGCATGCGGGGTTGTTTATTTTTCCAAGTACTTAAATTGAGTAATTTGTGGCGATTTATGTTCATTTCGACATTATAACGTATGTAATAATGCTTTGAAATACATTTTTTGTGACCAATTGATTTATTAAACTATTTTTATTTTATCGGAATATAGATATCGATCTCAGAATTTTCAGAATCATGTTTAAAACGATGATCGTAGAGTTCTAGGTCAGGGGCATCTCTTAATTCTTCACCAGATTTGGGTAACCAAGAACCAAAAATATAGTTCATCGTGTGTTCCAATTTATCAAGTGTCCCTTTATGGGTAAAAATGGCGTACCTTCCTGCAGGGATAATTTTGCTAGTCATTTCCTCGGGGACAAAACTAAAATCACTAACTTCTACCCCGGCCATATAAAGGCATTCGTCAGGATGTTTTTTCTGTGTTTTGTCAGCGATGTATTCACAGAGTCCTATGCTGAAATCGTTTTTTCTATTTTTAATTTCGCCCGTTCGTTTTAAATATTTATCCCAAAGTTTAGGAATGACGATATGATTATTTTTTTCGGGAGAAAGAATTGAAATAAATGTTGTCCCGATTCCTATTATTTTTTTTTCTTCAAGCGTGACAAACTGTGGCTGCATCGTTACTCCTTTAAAAAGATGTTCAAGATATTCAAACGTTATTTCTAGTTTGTTGTGAGGGATAATTGATTTAATTTTTTTCTTTTGACATTCTCCTGGCGTGCAATCAAATAAAGTTTTAAAGGCCCTTGAGAATGATTCTTGTGATTCAAATTGATAATCAAACGCAATATCAATAATTTTTCGCTTGCTTGTTGCAAGCTCGATGAGAGCTGATGTTAATCTGCGTTTTCTAATATAGGCCTTTACTGAATCCCCTACAATGGAGCTAAATACATGTTGAAAATGCCACATGGAAAAGCACGCTTCTTTCGCAATTATTTCTGTGTCGATTTTATCTTTGAGATGAATTTCAATAAAGTCGATTGCTTTTTGAATTCGTTTTAAATGATCCATTTGTTCTCCTTGAGCTTGAGACTAGACTATTTTTGAGATTTTGTTTTGATATTTTGTGCGAAAGTTTTGCGATTGAAATAAGGCCAAGCGCCGACATTTTGACAAACTGTGGTGTGATCTAAAATCATCTCAATAAGAAGAGTGCCTAAAAAGGCGCTCTAAAATTTCTTGAATGATCTTGATATTCGCGCTCGCGTGCAAGATTGATTATTAAATCAGGTTTTAATAATTTTAAAAGCGAAGATTGGCTAGTTTGTCTTGGGGCATATTCTGTAATTTTGACCCACGCCGTGGGTCGTTTTCTAGCAGTCAATGATTCATCATGTTTTCCCACGGTATCTCGTGTAACGATATGTTTTCTAAAGAAATTAATGCAACGCGTGAATTTTTTTCAACGCTATTAATGAATGCGAGGCTTTATGCAATAATAAGCCCTATACTTACAACTAGAGGGATGCAATGACTTCATTTTATAAAAATCTCTTTATCATGTTTTTATTTTCATTTTTAGTATCACTAAATGTTCTCGCAAATAGCAAGGGTGGTTTTATCGGGGGAGGCGGTGGTACAGGGATCAATCAAAATGGGCAGCTCTATCTTCTAGATCTTTTTCAGTTTGATCAACTCGAAGATGAAGAAATAGAAAATAATCGGCCCCAAAAACTAATTTTAACTGCACATTATGACGGGCCTTTTCAAAAAATACAAATTCCCTATTTTAATTCAAAACATACTCTTGAAAGTATACGTTTCGTTAATGTTTATCCGAACATTATCGAGGAAAAGTTGAATAGAGATTTGCTTCATAGTGAGGTTTTAAAACAGGCTAAGGCAATATTGGGGCAATATGGTTTGACCCTCATGTTGCCTCTTTTAGGATTAGGGTCACTTCATTGGATATTTACTGATGAATTGCCTCCATTGCAGACCAGATTTGATTTAAGTAATCTTCTCGTGGGGGATGATAAACTTGAAACCATTGCTTACTATTTTTATGAAGCAGATAAAGAAAAAAGAAGCTGGCAGCTTCTTTTATCAATCCCACGGTGGAATAGACTTAATTTTTCAGCTCAAGTTGGTCTTGTGATTCATGAGGCGCTTCGACACTTTCAATTAGGTGTTGTTTCTCAGAGTAGAGGTTTGGAATTTAGTGAGAAGATACTTCAGAAAGCAACAGCATTAATTACGTCTTGTGAGCATACAACTTATTTAGAGCAATATCTATTACGGTATTTATCAAATTATAATGGGTCTTTTGGTGGAGTCGATGGATTAGGTCAAGGTTACACTTACGAAGAAGCAAGGAAAGGATGTATAAGACGTAACTTCTAAGTCCATGGAAAAAAATCAATACTTAATTGATAGACTTCTGAATATTCTTCTTTTTCTCTTATGTCTTTTTCTAATTCCGTGATGAGATTGATTATTTTTATTCTAATTTGATCAAACGCATGTTTGTCTGAATTAAAAAGGACCGATAATCCATATTTTTCGTTGGTCGACAATGAGTTGATTCGATTGATCGAATTCGTTTTCATTAAATTATGATAGGCAGAAATCAGTACTGAGTTTTTTGATAAAAACAAATGGTTGTTGAGTATTTCAACTTTCGTGTGCTCAACTTTTATGAGTTTCATTTCTTCTAATGTCTTAATGAAGTAATCAAATTGTTCTTCTGAAATGTTGAGATATTTTGAGATAAGTTTGTAGTTATTTTTAAAAGCAGGAATACTAAGGAGTAAATGAATAATTTGAAGTTGTGGGGTTAAAAAATACTGAGTGGAAAATGAAGACTCATCTTTTATTAATGTCGCTTTTAGGTGTTTTTCTGTCGCGAGATACTTACTTTTAATTTTTTTGATTTCCGTCTCGATCTTCTTTTTTCGAGGGGCCAAAGAGCTTCGCTGGTAGCGATGAAGTAGTGTTATGAAGAGAAGTTCATTCTCATTGAACTTTAAATAATCTAAAATGAGATAAAGTTGATCTTCGTTGAGATGAGATTCTGATTTTAAAATCTTGGTTAAATAGCTACTCTGGATTTTACAATATTTTGCAATTTTCAGGAGCGAGAATTTTTGACTATCTTTATTTTTGAAGTCACTAATTCTGTTTTGTAATATTTTCCTATAATCATTTTCTTTAAAAATTTTCATATGTCATGAATATCATGTTTCATTATTTTAAAAAATTAAAAAAAAATAAATTAATACAAAAAAATTATTTTTTTTATAATGTTCTTGAACATCGAGTCAGTATATTTTCGCTGCAGTTGAAGAGATCAAATAATGATTTTTTAATATTTGGAGGTTCTTATGAAAAAAATGATGCTATTTTCTGCAGTTCTTTTGTCTTTTTCAGCTATGGCAAATCGGAATACGAATATTCCTCTCTCTGTCGAAGCTTTATGTAATGTACAGATTATCATGGGGCAAACTACCCAAAGATCTGAGGCCGAAACTCAAGAACAGATGAAATATTGCATTCTGAGGAATGCGGCAAAAAACTTTTTCTCGCTTGAAGATAGAGCTTTACCGCTTTCCGAGATTCAAAAAATGAGTCAGGACGCAGAAGCGCTTTGCAATGGAATGATTGCAATGAATTTTCCCCAGGAAACGGAGACACATAAAGTAGAAGTTCTAAGAAAATGTTACTTGGATACAATAACTAAAAAACTTCAAAATAATCAATAAGGGAGAAGTACTATGAATGGAAAAATTATGGCGCTAGTATTATTAACGATTTCATTATCAGCAAATGCTACTCAATTCGGAGGGCGCACCTCGGTGTCTGCATCCTGTGATGATATTACAGGATTTGACTGTATTTTTGAGGCAAAACGAGAAGCATTGGAAAGATGTTATGCTGACGGGTTTGAGGGATATACACATGGATTATGGAAAGAAGCTCCATCCATTTTTCATGCGCGAAAATTAATTTTTAGTTTCAACTGTTTTAAAAATTAAAATTGGTTTACTTGTTATTAAGGGGGCTTTCGCCCCCTTCGTAAATTTAAAACTAAAATTACTTACAATTGTCTCTTACGTACTCAGCCGCTTTATTGATGATCGCAATGTTTTGCTCAGCAAGTTCTTTCTTCTTGAAATTACCGCGAACAAGTTTAATGAGATCTTCCATTGGAATCACTTTGCTGTATTCAAGGTAGGCCGCAATGGCCACCATATTGGCCGCTTGGCGCACGCCCATTTTTTCAGCAATTTCTGTCATCGGAACATAGATCGCTTTGACATCAGTGCGAGTGACTTTTCTATCGACGATAGAAGAGTTTACAATGACGAGCCCATTTTTTTGAACTTGTTTTTCAAATTGATCTAAGCTTGGTGTGTTCATCGCGATAAGAACGTTTGGATCTTCAACGACAGGTGAGCCAATGAGCTTGTTGGAAAGCACTACGTGACAGTTGGCAGTTCCTCCTCTCATTTCAGGCCCGTAACTTGGAATCCATGTGCTTTTAAGATCAAGTTCCATCGCAAGATAACCGAGAGTTGTTCCTGCTAGAAGAACGCCTTGCCCTCCGAAACCAGAGATACGAATCTTTTGAGTTTTGAAATTTTTAATGAGATCAGCACTTGGGGTAAGAATGCTTTTATTTTCTTTAACGCCCAAAACGCTTATCACATCTTCAGCGCTCACAATTCCTGTTGGTGTCGCTTTTGGAGCGCGAGTCGTGCTTTCATCTTTAAAAACTTTCACTGGAAAGTATTTTTCAACAACTTCGTTAATACGTTTAACAGCATCAACGGGTTTCATTTTCCAACCAATAGGACAAGCAGAAAGGATTTCTACAAAAGTAAAACCTTTGCCTTCTTTTTGGATGGTGAGGGCCTTTTGAATGGCCCGTTTTGCTTTCATGATATTTTTAGTATCAGAAACAGCAACGCGTTCAACATACACAGGAGCATCGAGAGTGGAAATAATTTCACTCACGCGAATAGGAGCACCGACATCAGAAATGTCTCGGCCCATTGGCGATGTTGATGTTTTTTGCCCTTCTAAAGTTGTTGGCGCCATTTGTCCGCCCGTCATTCCGTAAATTTGATTGTTCACGAAAAAGACCGCGATTTTTTCGCCACGGTTAGCGGCATGGATAATTTCAGCAGTTCCAATGGCGGCGAGATCTCCGTCACCTTGATAGCTTATGACAACTGAGCCAGGGTTAGAACGAGTTGCGGCCGTTGCAATCGCAGGAGCACGTCCATGCGCTGATTGAATGTTGCCGCAATTAAAATAGTAGTAACCAAAAACAGAGCAACCTACTGGAGAAACAAAAATGGTCTTTTCGGTAATGCCCAAGTCTTGCATTGCTTCTGCAATGAGCTTGTGGATACGGCCATGGCCGCAACCAGGGCAGTAGTGAGTGACTTGTTTGTCTGCTCCAGGTTTTCTGTCGAAGGTATCAAAGAAGCCTGTTGATTTTTCAATTGTATTGTTGGCCATAAATCACCTTTCCTTAAGCCAAATGCTTTTTGTAAAATTCTTCGATCTTATTAGCGAATTCCGTCTGTTCAGGAACGAAACCGCCCATACGGCCGTAGAATTCGATGGGACGTTTGAATTCAGTAGCAATTCGAACATCATCAACCATCTGACCATTTGAAAGTTCTAGGACGACAAAAAGTTTTGTCGTTTTTGTAAGCTCCATAAGTCTTTTCTTAGGGAAAGGGAAAAGTGTTTTAGGACGAAGAAGTCCTACTTTAAGGCCCTTTGCTCTAAGATCTTCGATAGAAGAATACGCCATACGTGAAGTGATTCCGTAAGCAACGACAACACAATCAGCATCATCGACCATAAATTCTTCGTAGCGTACTTCTTTCTCTTCCATTTCAGCATAAACTTTTTGAAGCTTGATATTGAGAGCTTCCATTTCTTCAGTGTTCATGCGGATAGAAGTGACGAGATTTTTTTGGCTAGCTTTGTCGCCGTAGATGGCCCAATCTTTGTGCGGATTTTTTAAAACGGTAGTTGGAAATTGAACTGGCTCCATGACTTGCCCGATATAAGCGTCACAGATGACATAAACAGGAGTTCTGTATTTGTCGGCGAGTTCGAAGGCCAAAATAGTGAAGTCGCACATTTCTTGAGGAGAGTTTGGAGCGAGAGTGAGGACTTTGTAGTTTCCGTGCCCGCCACCTTTTACAGCTTGATTATAGTCTGCTTGCTCTGGCCAGATATTGCCAAGACCAGGGCCTGCTCGTTGAACGTTTACGACAACGCAAGGTAGTTCGGCAGCAGCAATATAGCTCATGCCTTCTTGCTTAAGAGAAATTCCAGGTGAAGAAGAAGCCGTCATCACGCGACGTCCACAAGAAGCAGCTCCGTAAACCATATTGATGGCCGAAACTTCACTTTCCGCTTGCACGAAAGTTCCGCCGACCTTTGGAAAAAGGCTGGCACAGCTATGGACGATTTCGCTTGAAGGAGTAATGGGATAACCGTAGTAGTGCGTGCAGCCTGCTAGTAAAGCAGCTTTTGCGACAGCATCGTTACCTTTAATAAATTCTTTACTCATTTGTTCCCTCCCACTTCTTTTTTGTAGACAGTGATTGTTCCGGCCTCTGGGCATGCATAAAAGCAGATGCCACAGCCGATGCAACCTTCACCTGAATAGGTGGCATAGGGATATCCCATGCGGTTAATTTTTTCGGACATACTAAGAACTTTTTTTGGACATTCAGAGACGCAAAGTTCACAGCCTTTGCATTGGTCTGGAATAATCTCAACTCTTGGCGTTTTGAGTTCGGCCATAAGCACCCCCTTAACAGAAAACTAATAATTGAATGCGGTAACGATATAAGGGCACTTTGGGTTTGGCAACCCCTCTAAAAACTCAAATTTACACTTCAAAAAAATCTAAACAAATGGACTGCAGTTTTTCTTCTGGAGAGTCTTTGATAATGGCATATTGACTCATTGAGGCAAAAACCGCGTAAAAATTGTGCTCAGGCAATAGCACTTGAGAAATAATTAAATTTTTCGATAAATTTTTTGTTTTTTTCATTTAAAATATCATTCTCAATTTGAAGAACCAATGCTTTAAAAACGTCTGCATTCGTTTTTAATTTTGAAAGTCTTTTAATTTCTAAAAACTCGTCCATTAACTCTTCATCAAGTTTTAAAGAAAATCTCTCATTGGCCGCGGCCGTCTTGGATAGCAAAGAATGTTTATATGATTTAGCGATATTTTTAATCGACTCTTTATTTTTAGAAATATCGTGAATAAAAAATCGAATTAAAAAATTAATTGTCGAAGTAGAGTATTCCTTCTTGAGTTTAAATGCAGACGAAGCAAGAATGTCACTGAAGTGTCTTTGAATTCTTACTTCAAGCGATTTTTGTTCTTTTTGTAAGGCCTCGTGAGCATAGGGTGCCGATTGTTGTGGGATTGAAATGATCTTATCGCATTTTGTACAAACACCAACGAGAACATTTTTTACAATAGTTTTCACACCATCAATAGGCGTGTCGCGTTTTTGAAAAATTGTTTCAACTAACCCACAATGAGGGCAGATGGCCTTTGATTTTTCTCCTTCAGTGTAAATTTTCATAAAAACCTCGATAAGATTGAAAGATCCATAAACTATTCACTTGGATGCACGCTAATAAACCACGCATCAGGTTCAATAATGTACGCTTTAATATACCATTTTTCGTCATTCCAACTTGGCGTAAAAATATAAACATTGATATCAACTTCTTTGTTGTGATGCTTGGCCACTTTGAAATTAAAAACTTTAGCACAGTCAAGCATCTCGATAACATCGTCAGGAGTAACGTCACCAGTGGCGAGAAGATTTTTTTTATCAAAACCTCCATGTCTAGCTTCGTGTTGGATTTCACCAACGAGTAATTTTGTTTTTAAAACTTTTCTTACTTCCGAAAATTTCATCCGCTCACCCGGTTATGCACGAACTCTTTCGTACATTATCGACCAAATTCAAAATAAACTCAAGAAAATAATTGAGGGCCCTATGATATGTTGCAGAGGGCTGGGGGGGGAAGAGGAGATGTCAATAAATTTCAGTACAATGTTCATTAAACTTCAAAAAAATCTAAACAAATGGACTGCAGTTTTTCTTCTGGAGAGTCTTTGATAATGGCTCGCGCTTCAGCAATCGTTTTAATAAAAAGCTCTCTAACTTTGATGATGTCTTGTTGACTCATCGAGACAACGTTTGAAAAATGAAGATCTTCTTCGAGATTAAGCTCAATGGAATTGATGGCCCGAAGACGCCAATTAATATGATGTTTTTGAATATTCGGTGAGTTTTTTTCTAAGTGAATGCGACTTAACCCAGGTAAAAAATGGTTTCCCTCTTTAGAAATTAAACCTGTTTCTGCTAAAAAATCTAAAATCTCATTTGCTTTATTTTTAGAAAGGTTGAGTTTTTTTGCGATAGCAGAAGCGCTGCGATAGTCTTTTATTGTCGTGAGAATGTGGGCCGCAGAGTAAAGCCAACTTGAGTAGTAAGTGTCGTGGTCTTTTTCCCTCAGGCCTCCTTTCATGTTTGTTCTTTTCTTGAGGTCAGTATTTTTAAGAATAATTTCATTTAATTCTTCTTGATAATGATTTTTAAGTTCAGGACTTGAGGCCCTTTCAAGATGGATAAGATTTAAAAAATATTTTCGCTCTTCCTTGGTGTGCGTAAAAAATTGGTTGATTTTTTCTCCCTGCTCCAGTGTGAAATTGGCCTCTCCGTTTAAAACTTGTGAGACGAAGGTGTTTTGGCAATTTAAAAAATCGGCAATTTTAAGTTTCATTCCCCGTCCCTTTGAGGGAAACGAGTGAATTTTAGAGATGAGATAAGTTTTGTAGCTTGTGAACTCAAAAATTGTTTTATCCATAGATTGTATCTCCACATAGGAGTGGCCAAGTTAAAAGTTTATTATAAAAGAAATTCTATCATCAGTTTGTTCTTTTAAATATAATTTAAAAGAAATGATTGGAGATGCGTTGATGCGTCATGCTATTTGGGTTGCCTAATGTTCGACCGGGCCTACTGATGCTTCTTTTTGAGAAGAATTTTCTTAATCTCTTTTAGCTCGGCCTTCATTTGAGCATTTTCTTCTTCGAGTTTTTTTGTCTTAGTTTTTAAAGCATCGAGTTCGCTCTGATCGGCCTTCGAAGCAATATCCCTATGAATCGCGGCGCTGTCATCCATCCAGCGATGATAAAAATCTTTGATGGCATTGATGACAACATAAATGAGGGCCGTGTAATTGACTTGTTTTATTTCTGTCGTTTTTTCATCAGTCGCATGTAACTTGATTTGCTTTTTTGTGACGAGAATTGGGGCCGCTTTTTCTATTTCTTGAGCAACCACACCGAGTTCGTCTTCTTTACTCATTGGGAGTCCCCCTAGGCCGTTATACTTATAGTAGCGAGGAGTGATTCCAAGAAGGGCATCGAGGCCAAGAGTAAAAGAATGAATATTGGTTTTGAGGCGCTCGTCAGAAACGCAGGCACCACTTGCAATACCAGCGCTTGAGCGTAAGCAACCCGAAGCGCTGATATCTCCTGTCACGTCAAGTTTGTACCCAGGCGCCGCATTTCCAATTCCGACGTTACCTGAAGATAAGATCGTCATTTTGGCTGCATCAGAAGGGCCGATCATTAAAGAGTTTGTAGTACTATTTGATACTCCAATTCCAATTGCGACTGATCCTTGCGTAGTTGTCGTGTTTGATCTCCCTAAGGCCACTCCGTCGTCCCAACTCACACTATTACTAATTCCAAGGGCAAGACCGCCTCCAGCAGCTCCAGTGCTATTTGATCGCCCTACGACTACACTTCCATAATTACCATTATTGGAAATTCCAAGAAGGATAGCGGAAGGAAAACTTGCTTGTCTTTCTTCGAAGGTCATAGTTCCTAAAGTCATACTTAAGCCAGAAACGGCCAACGTCGTCCCAATAGAAACACTGTTGCCAAAAACAGTGGCGCCAGAAATCGAAGCCGTTCCTGCAACGGTGAGGGAGGCGGTAGGCGCTGTTGTGCCGATTCCTAAATTGCCATTTTGATCAATCCTCATTGTTTCGGTGTAAGTTGTTGCGCTTGTCCCACGCCCCCAAACTGTGGCCGGGCTATAATTTGTGGCCCCTGTTGTTGCAACATAACCAAAATAGCCGGCCTGTATATTCAACGCTGAGTTATTAACAGTGGTTGCTTCAATAAAATGATTTCCATCAGCATTGGAACTATTGCTTTTCTTTATTGCAGTTGAACCAGGATAATTGCCAGACGCACTCCCGCTTGCCGAATAAGTAGCGCCTCGTCCCCTGCTAATATTAAGCATTCCAGGATTTACAGTTCCAAGATTAATATTCACAGCACCATACGCCCATCCCCCGGCGGGGGCCCCTGTGGTTAAATTAATGGCCCCACCACCATTTCCTACACCAGCACCTGCCGCTTGAGCGACAAGAGAAATATCACTGCCCGCTGTGTTCGCGGCCGCAGTTCCCCCTTGGACTTCAAATGTGCCTTGCGGGGTACTTGTTCCTATCCCAACATATCCAGAGGCACGATAAGCATCACTTCCACTTGCTGTCCAAGTCGCTCCTAACAAACCGTCGACATATTGCTTATTAACAGCGTCAGTAGAAAGCACAGGATTGGGCACAACCAAAAACGCACTTTGCCCAATCGTAAAATTTCCTGAAGTAAAAGTGAGAGTTCCACTTATTGTATCGCCAGCTTTATTAATAGGAGTAAATCCAAGGGCCGTCGTTACGTCTGAAGAGGCTAGCGCCGTCCATGTCGCTGTGTTCGCTCCAGTCGCTTTGAAAAAATGTCCATTGTTTCCGGCCACAGGTGAAGGAAAAAGAGAAGTATCAATATCAATAGTAGGATTGCCGGCAACACCGTCTCCGTTTGTCACAACAGTTCTGCTCGCAGTTCCTGTAAGGGTTCGGCCCGTAAAAGTGTTGGCCGCCGTCTGAACCATGATGCCGTTTGTGTTATAGGAGGAGAGTGCGGTGAGTGTGGCGTTGAGTCCACCACCTTGAGCAATCCATGAAAGAGTGCCCGTGCCATCTGTTGAAAGAACGTAGCTGCTCGTTCCTGAGGTCGTAGGCCATGTGTATGTTGTTGAGGATGTTGAGGCAGCCGCTTTAAATCCTACGTAGCCACTTGAGGAACCGAGAGTGCGCATTTCACCGTTAACAGTGAGGGAGGCGGTAGGCGCTGCTGTACCGATTCCGACGTTACCATTATGATCAATTCTCATTGTTTCGGCGTAAGTTGTTGCGCTTGTCCCACGGCCCCAAACAGCAGCAGGGCTATAATTGGTGGCCCCTGTCGTTGAAACAAATCCAAAATAGCCGGCCTGCATAACAGGTGTTGAATTATTAACCGTTGTTGCTTCAATAAAATAATTTCCATCAGCATTGTAACTATTACTTTTCTTTATTCCGGATGAACCAGGATAATTGTCAAAAGAAGTTCCCGTTGCTGTATAAGCACTGCCTCGTCCCCTCATAATATTAAGCACGCCTGGATTTCCACTTCCGAGATTAATATTGACAGCTCCATCTTGCCATCCCCCAGATCCGGCCCCCGTGGTTAAATTAATATCACCACCACCAATGGTTCCGGCCCCGCCCGCTTGCGCGACAAGAGTAATATCACTGCCCTCTGTGGCAGCGGCCGCAGTTCCCCCTTGGACTTCAAATATGCCTTGCGGGGTACTTGTTCCTATCCCAACATATCCAGAGGAACGATAAATATCAGTTCCACTTGCTGTCCATGAATTTGAAGCCGTAGCAACTGTGATGTCAACGTACTGTTTGTTTGCAACTTCAGTATTTGTCAGTGGCGTGGGCACAGTAATGAGTGCACTCCCGCCAAAAGCAAATGTTCCAGACGTAATTGTGTCACCCGCCTTGCTAATATAATTTGGAGTTGTCCACGTTGATGTGTTCGCTCCACTGGCCATTAAAAATTGATTGGCGTTTCCTGCGGAGGGCGAGGGAAGAAGAGAAGTATCAACATCAATAGTCGGATTACCAGAGACACCATCTCCATTTGTGACGACTGTTCTACTGGCCGTGTTTGCAATACTTCTTCCGACGAAAGTATCAGCGGCGGTTTGAACTAAAATACCATTTGTATTGTAGGCGGCGAGCGAGGTGAGTGTGGTATCTAAATCTTGCTTGGCCGCAAGTGAAGCTGTTACGGCAGAGAGAGCGCGTGCTGTTGTAAAATATTGATTTGATCCTTCAGCTATATCTGAGGTTGTGAGAGTCACAGTTCCAGTTTGTGCGTTGACACTATAAACAGCGCCACTTCCGCCACTCACTGTTGCCCAAGTTAAGGCCCCTGTTCCTGTCGTTGTTAAAACTTGTCCATTAACTCCCGCACTCTCAGGCCATGTATAAGTTTGCGATGAAGTATTCGCGGCCGCTTGAAAACCAACGTAACCGTTTGTGGAACCAAGAGTTCGCATTTCCCCGTTAACAGTGAGGGAGGCGGTAGGCGACGTTGTGCCTATTCCTACGTCACCATTGCTTAGAATTCGAATTCTTTCGGAGCCGCCAGTTTTAAGTTTAAGTTCATTCATAACCTGAATAGTTAAGCTTGAACTCGCGCCATTGATTGCGGTGATGTAGTTATCAAATCCGCGTGTAAAAAGGATAGTTCTACCATCGGTAAATTGCACATTCCCCATTGGCCCACCGATGTCCAAAGTGGCCGCGGCAGTCGAAGCTGTCCCAATCCCAACATTGCCAGTTAAGCGATAAATATCACTTCCACTGGCCGTCCATGTATTCGAAGCGGTGCTCACTCCTGTAATGGCCGCATCGACGTATTGTTTGTTAGCAACGTCTGTGAGTAAGCTAGGATCAGCAACACGAATAACAGCAGTTCCACCGCTGAAATCAAAAGTTCCAGAGTTTATTGTTTCACCTGAATTACTTATGAAGGGAGGAGTTGTCCACGATGCTGTGTTCGCTCCAGTGGCCATTAAAAATTGATTGGAATTTCCGGCCGAAGGTGAAGGAAGAAGTGAAGTATCAATATCGACCGTAGGATTTCCGGCAACACCATTGCCATCAGTGACAGTCAATCTATTCGCTGTTCCAGTAAGAGTTCGACCTACAAAGGTATCAGCGGCCGTCTGAACTAAAATTCCATTTGTATTGTAAGCGGCAAGCGAAGTTAAAGTTGTATCGACACTTTGCTTTGTAGCAAGCGATGCTGTGACTGCTGAGAGGGCGCGGGCAGTTGTGAAATATTGATTTGATCCTTCAGCAATGTCTGAGGTGGTGAGAGTCACCGTTCCTGTTTGCGAGTTCACACTATAAACGGCGCCAGTGCCGCCCCCACTTGCTACAGTCTCCCAACTCAAAACGCCACTTCCATTTGTCGTAAGAACTTGTCCATTTGTTCCAACAGATGTTGGAAGTGTGAGGGTGATATCGCTTGCTAAACCAGCACTCGCTTTAATGGTGACGTAATTTGCTCCACCTTTAAATAGTGCTTGCGTATCTAAAATTAAATCACCTGTGAGCGTTCCGCCAGTTTTAGAAAGTTTTGTTCCAGTATCCGTAAAAACTCTATTCCAATCGGCGCCATCATATACGGCCCAATCACCCACAACGTAATTATCTGTGCCATAAGTTCCTGCTCCAGAAACAATAAAATAATCACCAGCTGAATAAGCACCAGCGGTAGGACTTCCCGAGCTTGCATCCCACATTCCGATAAAAAGCATCGGACTTGCGATGCTGGCCGGAAGCCAATTCGTTCCGTTAAATTGTAACACTTCTCCAGGTTGTGCGCCCATCGAATGAAGTTTTGTATTTGTGACGACGCCATCTGAAAGTGTGAAGGTAATTGGAAAGGTGCTGCTTGCTTCTGCGCTACTAATGATTAAATTAAAAGTTGATCCGACGAGAAGAGCAAGTGCACTTTTTGCGCTTGCGATAATTTTTGAATCACTTAGTGAATCAAGGTTGAAACTAACATCGACACCTGTGCCTTGAATTTTGACTTCAGTGACTTTCGAAAAACCGGAACCATTAATCGTTACGATGTCATTTGTGATATCGATTGAAGCTAAACTCGGGTTGAAAGTAACTTTTTTCGGTTGATTTTTAAGATTAAAAACAATAGTGTTTTTTCCCTTCCCTGGAAGGATGAAACAGCTTTGCAGCGCAAGCATTACGCTTAAAAAAATTAAGAAAGTGAATGTCTTCAAAATTGTAATCATGTCTGTCATAACTCCAGTCTATAAGACTTTTCGGTAATTTTTTAAGATCCTTTAGAAACAGTACCTTAGGAAAATGGTAGGAAATTTAAAGCGGCAATTTTGCCCACTTCTTGGGGCGCTAACTTGTGGAAAATAATTATTAAGTGCTTGATAATTATTATATTCACGTGAATTTTTTTGTTCATGATACGATTATGCAGAGGGAGTTGAGGGCGATGGTTTTAAAGCTTCACTTCTTCAAGACTAAACAGGGACAAAAATATGATAAAACTTTTAAAAGTATTTTGTGTATCAACTGTCTTTACTCAAACTTTAGCCGTTGTGCTAACCGTGGCAATCGCCGCTCCACAAACGACTCCAAAAGTTGTGAAGGCAAATTTTTCAACGGGTAGTGGTGGAGCTTTTTTTTACGAAAGTAAAAAACCAATGAAACCACTTGATAGCGCAACTTGTTCAACGACATCTCTCTCTGTTGTTGATCGCTGCGCTGTTATTGGTATGAATATGAATCTTGGAACTCCTGGGTACAGGATTAATTTTTGGGGACTGCCTTTAAAAGATCCAGATGCTGATTACGAGGCCGCTTCAGGGTATCGTGGAGACGGGGATTATTCTGGCCCTGCCAGCGATGCAGATGAGTGCAGAGGAATGAAAGCTTTTAATGAGAGTCCTCGCCTTGATCTTGTGACAGATAATTCAAGTTGGGGAAGTTTTTTAAGAGCACAAGATTTAACTGGTGTGCCACTCTCTGCTACTACCGCTTCCCTCTCTTTTCAGTGGGCCCCCAAGGAAACAACAAGGTGCTCAGCAAGCAATACTGGCCCATACGGTGGGGACAATGGAAATTCTGGCCTTAGTAAAATACTAAGAAATGGTAAAGGTAGTAGTTTTGCTATTACAAAAAAAGACTGGGGTCTTGGAATGTTTTCTCTTGTGGGCCCCGCTCCTAGCGCGCTTGTTGCTTCAGAGCGCGATACAAGTAGTTATAATGAATTTTACAAAGCACATGGCCGATTTGGACTTGATTTTTTTCCTTTGTTTCAGGGCTATCAAATGTTCGGGCAGCCTACGAACTATGGGACTTCAGCTTCTCCTCTTTGGAGGTATCCGCTGCCTTATTCAAAAATGAAGCCGTATCTCGTAGGATCAGATAGCGATCTAGAACTTTCAACTGGGACGGCGGCAAACACGAGGGCAGCTTCAGTCTCCCAAGGCTTTCGCTTTGATCCGAGTCGGGCAAGCACTGATCTCATTTTACCTTTTGGGGCATACACTAAGTCAATTTCCTATGAGCAAATTAAACTTGGAACACTGTCGTCTTATACGACACCAGGAACTGCTACTTCTGGAGAACGGGCCATTATCGTGAGAAGTCGTGCTGTTGTTAAAATTGTGCCTGAAATAAAAAAAGCTATTGCACAGGGAAATTCCCAATCTCATATGATGGCCGGTTTTAATTTCATGAGAACAGGAACTGTTACTGTTAATTCAAAATCTCATCTTGTAGATGCAACATGTGCGACGAGAACGACAACTCCCATTTATTCGGTAAAGTTTACGATAGGACTTGCTAAGGGCTCTAGGGATGCGGCATCAGGTCTTAATTATGATCTTTCTAATTTTGGTCACCCTTCTGTTGATCCTTATTCGACGGCCTATGTGGACACTGTGATTAATCCTGCCGGAAAATATACTTGCGTGAAATTAAAAAATAGCGCGAATGATACGGCCGTGCGGCCATTTCTCACAACAGTAAGAGGCATCGGAACTCGCTATAGTTCAGGGGAGGGTGCTTTAGAGTACGCCGGTAACAAGGTTGAATTTAGAAAAAACTACTGGCAAATAGAAATGAGCTTTCAACAATTTTTAACACTTCTAGATGCTGCCAGACAAGCAGCTCCCTGTTCCCAAACGATGGAGGATGCTTATGGTGTTGGCTATAATGTTCCTGGAAATTGGAAGTTATTGTCGATGAGTGTGTCACAAGAAGTCTATAACAATAATTACACAACAGCTCCCAATATGACCAAAAGTAATTTTATAAAGGCCATCACCAAAAACGAATTGATTAATCAGAGTCTTGCAGCAGGGGTGAAAGCAAATTATAAGAGTTCACCGATTTTAAAAAATGATAAGCTTTCCTATATCGGCGGAAGAGTTTTGCAATATAGTATTGAAAATAAATTAAGCGCTAACGAAGGGCAAACAACAACAGGTGAGAATTTAGTGAATTATGTTTGCCCCACAGTTGGAGCAGTTACTAATCTCAATTAGGCCTGAAATTTGCGTGGGAGGTGAGAACCGGAAGTTGCCCCTTTTCCTTGGTACTGCCTTTTATTTATTTTTAGCTTGAGAAAAAAGCATGATTTTTTTTGAGCGCAGATCTTGAATATTTTTTGCATTAATTAGTGGTTCGCTGTGAAAGAAAAGTAAAATCAGCGAGAGCATTTTTAGCTTTCGAGGTAGTGACAAAGTAAGGCAAAGAATGATGATAAGCAAGGGGAGCGAGCTAAAATAATATCCCGAGCACTTTGCAAGTTGGGCCGCAAAGAAAATCAACTCAAGATAAATTTCAATAAAAAATTCGCCCCACCAAGGGGGAATAATTGGAGAAAGCCAAAAATAGGCAAAATAAATTGGAAAAAAAGGCGTAAAAAGCGCTGTAAGAATAAATCCTAAAAAAAAGCCGATAAAAGTGAGAGGCGTTTGTTGAAAATAACTCACTAATATTTGTCCTGCGAGTAGGGCAAGCGGGATAAAAAGTTTGGGGATTTTTTCACAAGAAAAAAGAATGCCTAAAAAAAGAAAACTATAGACCCAGCTTCCAGGTGAAGCGCTGTAGCCTCCTAAAAAAAAATCAATAATAAAAGCGGCAATAAAAAGGAAGAAAAAAGGGATTTCCCAAGGAGAAATTGTTTTCCAAAGCCCTAGCAAGCGAAGTAGAGAAATTCTTTTGGCCGCATAAAATGTTGGAAGAAGAAAAAAGGGCGCCATATAAATTAAAGTTCCAAAAAGGAAATGTCCTTTACGATTTTTCTTTTTAAGCCAAAACATGAGCGGAAAAAAAAGAATAAAAAGAGCGCTCAAATGAATACCTGACGGAGTAAAAAGGTGATTGAGGCCTAAGATTTTGTGTGCTTCTTTTACGTCTTTTGGAATGCGACGATAATCACCGGCCACATAACTTAAAAGAAGTTCAACGTGCGCAGGATTTTTAAATTTGCTCTTTAATTCTTCTCTTTTTTCTTGAACGAAAGGCGGAGTTTTATTGACTGAAAATTTTTGATGGCCTTGTAAATAACAAAGAAGAATGAAGGAAATAATGTAGATGAGGGCCAAACGGTTCATGTCTTCTTCATGCAAAAGGTGGCGCGTAAGCCTCTGCTTAAGGTGTCGAAATAAAAGAGCTCAAAATTCGGGGTAGTCAAAAAATGAAGGGGGATGGGATAAAAATATTATTATGTACTTTGGGTATTTTGTATTTCGCCTACAGATGGGCACTTCAAGTAATCACTTCTTCTTTTTTAGCAGATTTTTTCATTAGGGAATCTATACTAATCGCACTTGAGTTTTTCATTAAGAAAAACTCAAGTTGCCTCGTGTATGCCTCCTAGCTTCACTTGAAAAGTGAAGCAGGTTCGGTATAATTAATGCTCCCTTAAGGTAAAACAGCGCGTATTTGTGCGTAAAACGGTCTATAAAGGCCACAGAAGGATCAAGGCGTCAGCCATACGTCCATCTTTCTTAAGCTTAAAATCGTCGATATGGCTTACTCCTTTTATTTCCTTGGAGCATTCCAATCTACTGCACTTTCCTGAGAAAGCTTTGTCTTTAAAAAAGGCATCAAATAAGCTATAGTGCATTCATCAGGGTTAAACAGAAGTGAGATTATTTTTTTGAGGACCTATGTTAAAAAAACTCGATGTAAAAAGTGATGTTGTTTTCAAGTTGTTTTTTTTAAAGGAAGAAAACAAGCCACTTCTTATTTCTTTTTTAGAATCAGTGCTCAAGCCAACTTCTCCTATTGAAAATGTGACGGTTACTAATCCCGCCTTACCCAAAATTGAAGTCTTAGAAAAATCGTCTGTTTTAGATTTAGCTTTAGAGTTAAAAGATAAAACGAAAATTGACGTTGAAATGCAAATGACGAGTGAAAAAGGTTTTCGTGAACGAGTCGTTTATTATTGGGCCAAGCTTTTTTGTGGACAATTACAAACTGGCGATAAGTATCTAAAACTTTCACCAACGATTTCTATTTGTATTTTAAATTTTAATGAGTTTGAGGCAAATACCACAAAAGTACATACAACTTTTGAGCTGCGAGAAATTGATTTAAATATTCCATTTACATCCCATATGAAATTTCATTTTGTTGAATTACCTAAATATGAGGAATGGGAACTCAATAATCCCAACTCCTCTGAGAAACTCGATGATTGGATTAGTTTTTTTAAATTTTCTAATCGTGAAGAAATGGATGCTCATGTTTTAAAACTCACAAAGGATCCTGTTATGAACCAAGCATTAAAGGCGCTCGATAAACTCTCTCTTGACCCTACTGCTCGTGAACTGGCGGAGATGAGAGAAAAAACAGAGATTAATTTTAAATTGATAGCGGGTGGGATTTTTGAGGATGGGATGAAGCAAGGAATTGAAAAAGGAATTGAAAAAGGAATTGAAAAAGGAATCGAACAAGGAATTGAGAAAGGAATCGAACAAGGAATTGAGAAAGGAATCGAACAAGGAATTGAGAAAGGAATCGAACAGGCCATAAAGGCGCTCGCTTCTGCTAATCAAAGCCCCGAACAAATCTCTACGCTTTTAAAGATTGAATTATCCAAAGTAAAAATAATTCTCGAGAAAACTTAATATCATTTTATTATTACTCGAAGGATCGCTGTTGTGCGATCGATCGATTAGATTGCTCAACTTTCAGAAATTATTGCCTTGAGGACTTAACCCCTCCCTTTTTTGAGCATGCCTTATTGCGCATACTCGAAAAATGGGCATTTTTTTTCACAATAAAATTCAACCATTTTTGTAATGTACTGTTTTTCAAGGTTAAAAAAAAATAGCCGAAAAGTCTTATAGACTGAGGTTATGACAAACATGGTAACGACCTTAAAGCTATTCACTTTCTTGCTTATCTTAAGTTCACTACTTTCGATGCAGAGTTGTTTACTTCCAGGGAAGGGAAAAAATACCATTATTTTCAATCTTAAAAATCAACCGAAGAAAGAAACTTTTAAACCGAATTTAATTTCAATCAATATTTCAAACGACGTCGTCACGATTAATGGTTCTGGATTTTCTAAAGTTACCGAAGTCAAAATTCAAGGCAGCGGTGTCGATGTTGGTTTCAATGTTGATTCGCTCACTGATTCAAAAATTATCGCAAGCGCAAAAAGTGCCCTGTCTCTTCTTGTTGGATCAACTTTAAATTTAATAATTAGTAGTGCAGAAGCGAGTACAACTTTTCCTATCACTTTCACACTTCAAGATGGCTCTGTCACAAATACAAAACTTCATTCGATGGGCGCACAACCTGGAGAAGTGTTAGAATTTAACGGAACGAATTGGGCACCAGCAAGTATCGCAAGCCCGATGCGTTTTATCGGAATGTGGGATGCAAGCTCTGGAAGTCCTACTGCTGGCGCTTATTCAATCGGTGATTATTTTATTGTTTCAGGTGCAGGATCGTATGGAACAGATAATTACGTTGTTGGTGATTGGGCCGTTTACGATGGCGCTGATTGGAATAGAGTCTTCACTGATACGGGAACAAAACTTTCTAAAACGGGTGGAACACTCACTGGTGATTTAATTTTAGATACGCAGGCAAACTTTAAAGGTGGCGCAAATTATGTCACTTTAAAAGCTAGCGCTGGTTTAGCAAGCGATATCACCCTCACACTTCCAACAACGGTTGGAACAAATGGGCAAGTCTTAACCACAAACGGAAGTGGAGTGATGAGTTGGCAAACAGTCGCCAGTGGTGGCGGAAGTAGTGGTGCCGTTAATAGTGTGAACTCACAAACTGGAACAGTCACACTCACAACGACTGATATCGCCGAAGGAGCTAATCAATATTTCACAACTGCGCGGGCCCTCTCAGCAGTTACAGCATCACTCGCAACAAAGCAAAGTGCTGACACCACTTTAACTTCGCTCGCCGCTTACAATACAAATGGAATTTTAGTTCAGACGGCGGCCGACACATTTACAGGCCGAACGCTCACAGGAACAGCGAATAGATTAACGGTCACTGATGGCAATGGTGTAGCAGGAGATCCTACTGTTGATATTAGTACTTCTCTTCTTCCTTCACCCTCTGCAGGAAATGCTAATCAATTTTTAATGGCCACTGGAGCAAACTCGGCGTCGTGGACGACTCCTCCCTTTATAAGTAATTCAGGTGAAACAGTTAACTCTGGAACTTTTGATTTTAGTGGAGGAAGCGCTGTTGTTCGCGTGGCCGATCCTACCTTACTAACAGATGTTGCGAATAAGCAATATGTGGATGCTGCGATTGCGGGAGTGAGTACAGCTTCTGGTTCGTGGACGGCAAGTGGTGCTGATGTTTATCGCTTGAGTGGCAATGTGGGGATTGGGACAACAGCACCTGATAGCTTATTATCTCTCAATGGAAATACGAACACTCAACTTCCTGGATCAAATTCAACAGGAACTATTTTACATCTTACAGGCGCAGATAATACAAAAACGCGCATCCTCGTTGATGCCTTTGGTTCTGGTGTTTGGCCGGCCTTAACTTTAAGGCTCGCGCGAGGGACTGGGCCCACTCCAACTGCAATACAAAATGGTGATAGGATCGCTCAGATTGCCTTTCAAGGTTATGGCACAAGCACCTATGCCGCAGGTCCTGGCCTCTCTGGTTTTGCGACAGAAAATTGGACAGATTCTGCCCGAGGAAGTGCTCTCATTTTTCAAACTGTTACCAATGGTGTAGCTTCGCAGGGTGAAAAAATGCGTATAGATCAAAATGGCCATGTCGGGATTGGCACAGCTTCTCCTACATCTAAGCTCGATGTGAACGGCGAAATCCGCACCAGAGGTTCATCAAACGGCTACGTCGGATTTCAAGCGGCCGCGGATACATCGTCTCAAACTTACACATGGCCTGTGAGTGCGGGAGTTAATGGTCAAGTTTTAACAACCACAGGAACAGGTGCTTTAACTTGGACGACATTTACTGGTGGCGGTACTGGCGCTGTTTATAGTGTGAACTCTCAGACGGGCACTGTGACTCTTACAACAACAGATATTGGCGAAGGATCAAATCTATATTTTTCCGATGCTCGCGCGCAGTCAGCTCTTACGGCTTCACTTGCAACGAAACAAGATTTAAATTCAAACCTCACTGCTCTCTCTTCTTATAATACAAATGGAATTTTTGTTCAGACAGCCTCAAATACTTTTACAGGAAGAAGTATCGCAAATACTGCGAATCGAACGACTGTCACAAACGGTGATGGCGTTGCAGGTAATCCCACCATTGATATTAATACTTCACTTCTTCCTTCCCCTGTTGCAGGAAATACAAACCAGTTTTTAATGGCCAGTGGAGCGAACACAGCAACGTGGACAACTCCAAATTATATTAGCAAGTCGGGTGACACTGTTTCTTCTGGAACGATTGCGATTGATGCAGGAGCATTTTTAACTGTGCCTACGCCAGTCAATCCAAGCGATGCCACTAATAAAACTTATGTTGATAGTGCGATGGTGAGTGCGAGTACAGCTTCCAATTCTTGGACAGCGAGTGGGACGAATATTTATCGCGCGAGTGGCAATGTGGGGATTGGGACAAATGCTCCTACTGCCCAATTTCATATCGTTGGAACTGCAAGTGTATCCTCCAGTACACTTCCTAATGTACTCACCATAACAGGAGCAAGAAATACCGGCACAGGAGCTGGCGCGGGAATATCTTTAGTGACAGGAATAGACGTGAATAGTCATACCGGCGGCTCATTGCTATTGGGAGGGGGAGGATGGGGAGGAGGAGGAGCTGTCACTCTTGCTGCAGGAATCAATGGAGGCGGAGGCCCCTCTGCTGTTACAATTACAGGTTCAGGAGGTAGTGGCGGCGGTAACCAAGATGGTGGGGCAATTAATATTAATGCTGGAAACGCTACTGCTAACTATACGGGAGGAAATTTAAATTTAACAGGAGGAGGCTCCGGTGTTAGCGGGACAGCTGGCCATGTCTACATCAATGGTGGTGCTGCTGGCGCTGGTGGAATCAATGGAAATGTTATTCTTGCAAACTCTCGAGGAAGCGTTGGGATAGGTACAACCGCGCCGACTGCTTCTCTTACTGTTAGAGGAGAAATGCGCGCTCTTGGTTCATCAGCTGGTTACGTTGGTTTTCAAGCGGCCGCCAATAGCGCCTCGACAACTTATACTTGGCCTACAACGACAGGAACAAGTGGTTATGTTCTTTCTACTGATGGCTCTGGTGTTCTTTCATGGATAACGACTCAAGGGGCAGATTCAACACTTACAGCTCTTGCCGCTTATAATACAGATGGAATCATGGTTCAAACAGCGGCGGATACTTTTGTCGGTAGAAGTATTGCAAATACTGCAAATCGAACAGTCGTAACAAATGGAGATGGAGTTTCAGGAAATCCTACAATAGATATTAATACTTCTCTTCTTCCTTCACCTATCGCCGGAAACATTGGACAATTTTTTAAAGCAAGCGGAGCGAATACAGCGACGTGGACTGCGCTTGCTTCGAGTGATGTAACTGGTGCCCTTGGTTTTACGCCGATCAACAAAGCGGGTGACACAATTTCAGGAACGCTCACTTTTACTTCGGGAAATTTTACGATCGGGCAGAGTGCTTTTTTGATTGTTCCTAATCCCGTGCTTTCTACTGATGCTGTTAACAAAGGTTATGTTGATGGTTTTGGACAGTGGTTGAAAAATGGGTCTGATATTTATCGCTCGAGTGGAAATGTGGGGATTGGAATAGCAAGTCCAAATTCTGCACTTCAAGTGATGGCAACAACATCAACTGTCGCAACGGCCGGTGAAGAATATGCTGCGTATTTTTCTAAAACATATAGTGTTGCTGATACAAATATTAAGCAAGGTTTAAGGGTCAACGTCGTGGCCAGCAATACTTCAGGAGTTGTCGCTGAATTAGCGAGTATCCTGAGCATTCCAACGAGTGCTGGCTCTGGTGGTACAGTTACCCATCAGACGGCCTATTGGGCAAGGGCCGATGTTTCAAGTGGATCAAGTGTAACTAATGCACGCGGTTTTTGGATGCATGATAGCGCAGGAGTAGGCTCGCCTACGAATCAATACGGCCTTTATGTAGATACACTCACAAAAGGCACTTCAAGTAACTACGCTGTTTATACCGCCGGAACAACACCAAGTTACTTTGGAGGAAACCTTCTTTTAGGGGCGACATCCGCATCAAGAACTCTTCACATTTCATCAACAACTCCTGGAGCTGGAGGAATAAAAGTCGTTTCAGGCAACGTTACCTCTGGTGACGTTGCAACCTTAGAAATGATTGGGAAAAGATCTGATACAAATCCTTCGGGTGCTTTTGCAGGAACTGTTGCTCTTGCCCATAATTATACGTCAGGGGCCGTGACATCAGGAATGATGCTTGGGCGAATTATTTTTGGAGGAAATCAGACAGATGGAACGGAAGCGAATATTCTTTATTCATCTTCAGTGGCCGCAGTAGCAGAAGGAACGTTTGCCAATAGTGCGAGTATGTCGTCAGGCTTGGCCTTCTACACGGGAAGCACTGGAGTCACGACTTCCTCAACGACTGCTGCCGCTGGCACTGAAAGGATGAGAATTAATTCCTCTGGTTATGTTGGGATTGGCAACACAAGCCCCAGCGCACTTCTTCATATCGGAGCTGCTTCTTCTCCAAATTCGCTTCGAGCAGGTACTGGTTTAATTCTTGGAACTTTTGGTGGGCCAGGAGCAGACAATGGGATGAACATCACGACAAGCCCCACAGGTGCGACGGGCTTCATCGATTTTGGAATTGCCAGTGCCACTTCTACAAAAGGCTCAATACAATACAATACTGCAACTGACTACATGTCTTTCTATACCAATTCCCTCGAACGACTTAGGATGGACTCGTCTGGCAACGTCGGGATTGGAGCAAGCTCTCCGACTGCCAGTCTCACCGTCGCAGGCACGGCTTCGATTTCTGGGCAAACTTTCTTTGGGGGCGACGTCGGTATCGGCACAGCAACTCCCGGCTATACTTTAGACGTCAACGGTTCCATTGCAGCGGTGGGAGCTTTGCAGGCCCATTCAGATCGTGCCCTTAAAAAGAATATTGTAAATGTTGATCACGCCATTGATAAGCTCATGCAAATTAATGGTGTGTATTTTGATTGGAGAAAAAATGAGTTTCCGAAAATTAAATTTGAAGGTGGCCGCCAAATTGGTGTTGTGGCCCAAGACGTAGAAAAAGTTTTTCCTGAGGCCGTGGCAAAAAATAAGGATGGCATACGTTCTGTCGCCTACACCATGCTGATTGGGCCTATTATTGAAGCGATTAAAACTCTTGCTAAAGATGTGAAGGCCTTGGTGGCAAGAATGTTTAAGCTTGAAGAAAAAACAAGTGAAAACGAGCGGGCGATTGCTTCGGTGAAAGAAGAGAATTTGAAAATTAAAAAAGAAAACATGAAATTCAAAGATGAAAACGCTGCGATAAAAGTCTACCTCTGTAAGAAAGACCCTACGGCGCCATTTTGTAAGAAGGTTGGTGATGTTCAAAAGTAGTCGTATTTCCTTGGAACAATAGACTTGATTGCACTTTTCTGAGAAAGCTTTGTCTTTAAAAAAGGTCTCAAATAAGCTATAGTGCACTTATCAGGGTTAAACAGAAGTGAGAGTGATTTTTTTTGAGGGACTATGTTAAAAAAACTCGATGTAAAAAGTGATGTTGTTTTCAAGTTGTTTTTTTTAAAAGAAGAAAACAAACCTCTTCTTATTTCTTTTTTAGAATCAGTTCTCAAGCCAACTTCTCCTATTGAAAATGTGACGGTTACTAATCCCGCCTTACCCAAAATTGAAGTCTTAGAAAAATCGTCTGTTTTAGATTTGGCCTTAGAGCTACAAGATAAAACAAAAATTGACGTTGAAATGCAAATGACGAGTGAAAAAGGCTTTAGAGAGCGAGTCGTTTATTATTGGGCCAAGCTTTTTTGTGGACAATTACAAACGGGCGATAAATATTTAAAACTGTCACCTACTGTTTCCATTTGCATTTTAAATTTTAATGAGTTTGAGGCAAATACGACAAAAGTGCATACAACTTTTGAGCTGCGAGAAATTGATTTAAGTATTCCCTTTACATCTCATATGAAATTTCATTTTGTTGAATTACCTAAATATGAGGAGTGGGAATTAAGTCATCCCAACTCCTCTGAGAAACTCGATGATTGGATTAGTTTTTTTAAGTTTTCCAATCGCGAAGAAATGGATGCTCATGTTTTAAAACTCACAAAGGATCCTGTTATGAACCAAGCATTAAAGGCGCTCGATAAACTCTCTCTTGACCCTACTGCTCGTGAACTGGCGGAGATGAGAGAAAAAACAGAGATTAATTTTAAATTGATAGCGGGTGGGATTTTTGAGGATGGGATGAAGCAAGGAATTGAAAAAGGAATTGAAAAAGGAATTGAAAAAGGAATTGAAAAAGGAATTGAAAAAGGAATTGAACAAGGAATTGAGAAAGGAATCGAACAAGGAATTGAGAAAGGAATTGAACAAGGAATTGAGAAAGGAATTGAACAGGCCATAAAGGCGCTCGCTTCTTCTAATCAAAGCCCCGAACAAATCTCTACGCTTTTAAAGATTGAGTTATCCAAAGTAAAAATAATTCTCGAGAAAGCATAAGATTATTTAAATCTTGCTGACGTTTTTATAAGTTTCGTTACTTTGCAAGAAGGACCTCAAAGCGCCATTTGGAAAGTAGACCGCAATGATCTAGAGATTACGAGAAAATTGCATCGAGATTCAGAATATGATGAAAGTAATCTTGATGTTCTAATTCTGTGGTCACACCACAGGCCGCGATGAGCACTTTTTCGATTGTAATGTGACGTGGAATGTTCAATTTATTGAGTTTTAATTCTATTTCTTTAATGACCTCGGTGCCTATTGGATTTTCGCTGAATTTACATTCGATGATTGTAAGTATACCTCCTTTGCGAAGGAGGCATAAATCAATTTGTAAGCCTGGCTCGCCTGTTGTTCGTGAGGCCTGCTTAAAATAAGGCCCAATTTCCATAATGCTGCTTAAATCAATATTCAGATTTTTTAAAATTTGTGAAATGTTTTTTATACATAATAATTCAAACCCTAAACCCAAATAACTATTAATACTTTTTCCAATGAGTTGATGAGCGAGGCTTTGATCGTCAGATAATTCAATAATGGCCGTGTTTCGCTTTAAGTATTGAAAATAAAATTTTAGCCACTCATCCCACAATTTATATTTTTTAGTTTTAGATTTTCGAAGTCCAGTTTCTATTTTAAGGGATATTGCTGCTTTTATAAAACCGGCCGCCTCGAGTTGTCGTAAGGCGGTCGTAAATCCTCCGCCAGGAGATCCGTGAGTAATCTGCTCTAGTTCTTCTTTTGTTTTGGCTCCAAAACTTAAGGCCTCAACGATGGCCTCATAGCGTTTTATAACTTTAAATTGCTCCTTGAAAATGGTTTCAAATTCGTTAAGAAAAAAAGCATTTTTATTAAAGCAGAGCTTATCAAGATTTTGCTCATAAGATAAATTGGGATTAATTTGCTCTAAGTATTTTGGAATACCTCCAAAAGTTATTAAAAATTTACAAATTTCATATTGGGATCGTTTTTCTTTAAAAAAAAGTTTTGCATCTTTTGCAAGCAAAGGATCTATTTTCATTTCTAACGTTTTTCGATTGTGGAGGGCCTCAGAGTGAACGAGGTGTTTAATCATGAAATTGGCGATTGAGCCGCAAAGGACTAATTTAAGGCCTGGATTTTTTTTCCATTTACGATCCCAATAATACTTCAAAAGAGAAACCAACTGTTTCTTTTCAGACGCCATCCATGAAAACTCGTCAAAAATGATGAAATGATGTCCTTTTGCAATCGAGGGAGTTAAGAGATCAAAAGCATCTTCCCAAGTTGTGCAGTTTTTATATTTTTTTTTAGTTTGCTCATTCAATTGTTTAATAAAATGGGTGATTTGTTTTTGTTTGGAAAGTCCTTTAATAGCTTCAAAATACAAGCTTCCTTTTTCTGTTGCTATTGTTTCAAGGAGAGTTGATTTTCCAACTCTGCGGCGGCCATAGATAATCGCAAGTTCTGCTTTTTGAGTTTTTTTTAGTTCTAAAAGTCTCTTGATTTCCAATTCTCTGCCGATAAACATATAAACCTCAAAATAGATCAAATAGCCGAACTAATTAAATTCTATCAGTTCGGCTATTTGAGGTCAACATGGTTTCAAATAGCCGAACTAATGAAATTCGATTAGTTCGGCTATTTGAGTTGAGGGGCCTTTCTTCCTATAAAAAAAACTCGAAGGCGAATTTTAGTTTAACTTGCGCTTAACATATTGAAGCAAAAGAGCTAAGAATTTGGTGTAGTCAAAACTGGAGGGAATATGGGACAAAAATTAATATCTTTGGCCATTCGTGAGGATATCGAGCGTTTTCTTCTCGAGGATGATTTAGGACGTAATCTTTTTTACACTCAAGCACTGCCAGAAAAAAAGGTGTCGTGCTCTCTTTATTTTAAATCAGATTTAGTTGTGGCGGGCCTTCCGTGGTTTTTTGAAACTTTTGCCGTTTTAGGCGCAGACGTTCCGCGCGATTTGATCGCTCAGTGGGAAGGAAAAGTTGTCACGAAAAATGAAAAGGCGCAAATTCATTTTGAGCTGCCGTTTGGGATGGCCTTAATGGGTGAGCGTGTGGCCTTAAATTTACTTCAGAGGGCCTCCAGTATTGCGACCTATACTCAGAAATTTGTAGAGAAGGCCAAAGCAAAAAATGTGGCGATTTTAGATACTAGAAAAACAACCCCGGGCCTTCGGTCTTTTGAAAAATATGCCGTGCGAGTTGGAGGGGGAAATAATCATCGTTTCGCTCAAACTGATACTTGGATGGTCAAAGATAATCATAAATATTTTTTCGGTGGACTTAAAGAGGCCGTGACTTTTTTTAAAACGATGCAAAGTTTTTATAATTCGATGGTCGTTGAAATTCATTCGCTCGACGAATTAAAAGAGGCCATCGCACTTAATATTCATCATGTGATGCTTGATAATTTTTCGTCCGATAAGATCAAAGAAGCGATAAAAATTAAACCTCAGGGAATGACGTATGAAGTTTCAGGTGGAGTTCGTTTTGAAACGATTGACGATTTTCTCATAGACGGTGTGGATGCGATTAGCTTAGGAGCGATCACTTATGATGCTCCTCATGTGGATATTTCTTTAAAATATAAGGCCCAATAAAAGGTATAAGATATGAGTTACGAATTTGATGTTTTAATTATCGGAACAGGTATCGCAGGCCTAACTTGCGCTATGAAAATGAGTGAGGCCGGAGCGAGTGTCGGAATAGTCACTCGTGAAAAAGATCCTGAAGTGAGTAATACAAATTACGCGCAAGGCGGGATCATCTATCCTAAAAGTGATGATGAAGGTTTGTTAAATGATTTGATGAAAGCGAGTGCCTACACCTCAAATCCTTTGGCGATTAAAGTTCTTCTTGAACGTTCGCCGTCCATTATCGAAGAAGTTTTGCTTAAAAAAATTGATGTGGGTTTTGTCCGCGATGATGCCGGAAAATTAAAATACACAAAAGAAGGCGCCCATTCTATTGAGCGCATTATTTACAAAGGCGATTATACAGGAAAAGCGATTGAGCTTGCACTTTTAAATAAGCTCAAAGACAAAACTCAATATCCAAAATTATCTTTTCTCACTGCTCATACAGCGATTGATCTTTTAACGCCTGCTCACCAAGGTGTTTCTTTTGAACAACGTTATGAAGAGATCAAAGTTGTGGGGGCCTATCTTTTAAATCAAGAAACAGGCGATGTTCTTAAAGCTTTAGCAAGAGTGACCGTGCTAGCAACTGGTGGCTATGCTTCTCTTTATTTAAATCACACAAATACTGAAGGCGCGCGTGGTGACGGGCATGCAATGGCGAAGCGGGCGGGCGCTTGGCTTACCAATATGGAGTTTGTGCAGTTTCATCCAACCGCTTTTTTTGATCGCTCTTCTCAGAGACGATTTTTAGTTTCTGAGGCGGTTCGTGGTGAAGGCGGCATTCTCATTAATTGTGAAGGCAAACGCTTTATGAATCGCTTTCATCCTGATGCGGAATTGGCCCCGCGTGATGTGGTCGCGCGCGCGATTTTAGAAGAAATGATTCAAACAAAACATGATTGCGTTTATTTGGATATTTCACACAAAGGCGCAGAGTGGATTAAAGATCGTTTCCCAACCATTTATGAGCACTGCCTTAATAGTCATATTGATATTACAAAAAATCCTATTCCTGTCGTGCCTGCGGCCCATTACTGTTGTGGGGGAGTGAAGACTGATCTTCTTGGGCGAACGACACTTAAAAATCTTTATGCCGTCGGCGAAGTGGCCTGTACTGGTTTACACGGGGCCAATAGGCTTGCAAGTTCTTCTCTCTTAGAAGGACTCACTTGGGGTTATATCGCGGCCGAAGATATGGCTAAAGATTTATTATCAAATCCTATTTATCGCGCCAATCGTATTCGCGATTGGGAATCTCTTGGGGAATCTGTTGCAGATTCAAATCTTATTCAGCAAGACTGGCTCACTTTAAAACAAACAATGTGGAATTATGCAGGCCTCATACGTTCAACAAATCGTCTCAAACGTGGTGATGCGATGATCTCTGAACTTTACAATGAGATTCAGCGTTTTTATCGCGATATGCGCATGCGTGATGATTTAATCGGCCTTCGTAATGCTGTCGAAGTTTCTTACACCGTTTTAAATTCAAGTCGAATTAATCGCGATTCTGTCGGTTGTTTTTATCGCAAAGATTAAAAAATTTATTGTTTTGAACTCACGATAGTTTCTTTTATCGGTGATAATTCTTTACTTACTACATTCCAAACAATATCAAGGTTTATGCCTGAATAATTGTGGAAAAGATGATCCCGTATGCCGGCCATCTTTTTCCAAGGGATAGTAGGCATTTCATTTTTTATTTCATTAGAAATTATTTTTGAAGCTTCACCAATAATTTCAAGATTCCGAATAACCGCATCTTGCGTCTTTTGATCTCGTTTAAAATTTTCGAAATTTATTTCTTTGATATAATTTTCAATGCGAGAAATGGAGTCAGTAATGTCGCAAAGAAGTTCTGGATCACGCCGCTTCGACATAGATAACATTCCTTTCAATTGAAGTTGTGATTTCTTTTTGGCGAATATTTTCTAGGCCATCTTTTGTGAGAAGGTCGATTTTTTTTCCTAACAGATTTTCTAAACGTTCAACTAAGTCAAAAAATTTAAAACCAAGAGGTTTTTCAAGTTCGACAATAAGATCTATGTCACTTTCCGCATTTGAAGTATTTGAAGCAAATGAGCCAAAAAGGCCAATTCGTTTTACACCAAATTCTTGATTGAGGAAAGTGAAGTCATTTTGTAAACGTCTTAAAATTTCATCTTTATTAAACATAGAAGAAAATTATCGCTAAATGTGAGACTTTAGTCAAAGTAAAAAAACGGGTCCATTTGCCCTCTAGGAAAAGTTCAAAACAATCCCCACCATCAGCGGTAAAAAAACCAGCGCAATCATGGTTGAAAGAACAACAACGGCCGCCGCTTTATCTGGACGAGCTTCAAGTTGTGTCGCGAAAGCAACCGTGTTGGCCGCTATAGGAACAGACGAAAGAATCATGAGGATTTTATAAGTGAAAATATCGTAAAGATGAAAAAAATGTTGATCAAGTAAAATGAAACTAAACATAAATAAAGGCCAAAGAATAAATTTTCCAACCATCGCAAGAGTTAAAAATTTATAATCAAAAGTTTGGCGCTTCACACTTGAAAGGGCCAGACCAATAAGCATCATTCCAAGCACGCTATAGGCGCCCTTAAAGAGCGTAAAAAATTCCTGAATACTTCCCTCGGCCCTGTAGCCGCAAGCATTGAGGATGAGTCCTAAAGCGAAAGCATAAATGGTTGGGAGTTTTAGAAGTTTCATTAAACTAGCTTTGGGAGAGTATTGGCCGCGCGCCATAATATAAAACCCAAACGTAATCTCAAAAAATTGCACAGAAAAAATGGCCATCACCACAACTTGAAGGGCCTCATGGCCAAAGAGCATGAGAATAATGGGAAGGCCAAAGTAGCCAGCGTTACAAGCGCCAACAGAAAAGGCGAGCACGTTTCGAGTGGGGTCTTGCCATGAATTTTTAAACAGAAAAAAATAACTTAAGGAGGTGATGAGCGCGATGGCCAAAAAAACAAAAGGGATAAGAAGAATGCTTGCCGTAAAGTCGCGACTAACGATTCCTTGAAAAACAACAATCGGCGCGATGAGATAAATCAGAAGGGGGCTAATGGCCTCTTTTTTGACTTTGAGAAAACGGTCGGCAATAAAACCTAAAAAAATAAGAGAATAAAGCGGGATGAGTTTTAAGATAAGGGCAAAAAAAGCGCTCATGAAATTTCCTAATAAGGGGCACAATGCTTTGGACTATAAACGAAGCTCTAAAATATGGCCATTTAGAAGGTAGACAAATTATAAACGATCTCTTAAAATGACTTCACTTTTAACCGGCGGGTCGTAGCGCAGTCTGGTAGCGCACTTGCATGGGGTGTAAGTGGTCGTTGGTTCGAATCCAATCGGCCCGACCATTTTTCTTTTGCTCCCTTTTTGGGGAGCAAAACCCACGGGTTTCTCCAACGAAAACTAACACTTACACCCCCTAGAATTATGTTCGATGCAAGGATTTCTACCAATTTCCGTTTTTGTAAATCAGACCCAAAAACATATTGAGATTTAAGGCTTTTTGCCCGTTCGATGCACTCTTTGAAAATTTGCAGAGTGGGCGGTTCCTTTTTATCGAACGCTTTTATTTCTGCTTTCAATCTGCTCTCTTCTTCCATCCAACTTCTATATTTTTCTCTCCATAAATTTTCTGAAATTCTCCCATTAATTTTGTCTTCATAAGATTCAGAAATGAGTCTTTGAATTTCTAATTTCATTCCATTCAATTTTAATAATTCTTTTCTATGATCTCCAAGCAGTGCTTCTTCATATTGCTCATATTCATTCACAATTTGCTTTGTTTCAGCTTCACTGTATTCAAAGGGCGTAAAGATAGGGAGAAGTAATTCTTCAATCTGTGCCTGAGTTAAATAACGTCTAAGACCCATTTGATGGAGATAGGAAGTCGTTCTTCTGGAACAGCCGGTGACAGAACGACTGTTGCCACAACTATAGTAGTGGTGATGAGTGTAGCCGTTTTTCTTTGTCATTTTTCTTTTGACCTCAGCAGTGATGGCGCAGTTGCATGACTTATCTGTTGGCCGGCCATCTGAATCTAAAATAAACCCTCCACAACGCATAAGACCTGCAAAAGGAAATTTTTCGTGAGACCAGCGTTTTTTGTATGTTCCCTTTCCTGAAATGACGTCCTGAACTTTTTTCCAGAGATCATAGGAAATTAAACAGGGGTGATATTCTGGATGCCCTTTAAAAAGTGTTTTCGAATAATAAAATTCGCCAATATAAAAAGGATTTTTAAGCATCTGATGAACATAGGCACGAGTAGGTGTCCTAATGTCAGGGTAACGTTCCTTAAGGCGGCTAAGCTCATCTGTAAGCATGGAAATCGAATAGGTGCCGGTTGCATAAGACTCAAACATGTTGACGACATATGGGCCAATGACGGGATCCACTTCAAAAACGTTTAGATTATTTTTCTTAACGTTTCTGTAGCCAATAGGTCCCTTGCCGGGGAAAAGTCCCATCTCGACTCGTTTAATCGTTCCGTCCATGACATTTTTAGTGTGTTCCTTAATGAAATTTTCATTGTAGTTGTTGAAGATGTCCCACATGAGCCATGCCTCTTGTGGAGACTTGCAGTTAAGACGAAGATTATCTCTCACGCAGTGGAGAGTGATTTCGTAATCACGAATGAGATCTTCAAGTTCTCTTGCTGATTTTCTATTTCGATTAGAACGTGATTGGTGAGAAAAAATAACGTGTTTAATGGGGATGCCTGACTCATGGCTTTTTTTGATAAAATTGATGAGAGCAATAAAATGTTTTCTCTTTTCATGCTTGCTTGCTGTCTCTGCCACATCCCAAGATTTTACAATTCTTAAACGTTCATCTTCAGCATACTCTTCAATACGTTCAATTTGCGCAACGTCTGAGCGCCCTTCATCTTTTTGATCTTTAGTTGAAACTCTACCCATGGCCACAGCAAGATTTGTTTCAGCGATAAATGTTTGAGTGAGGTAGCGTTTTTTAAGAAGAGATTCAGACAGATCATTAATTTTTTCAGGATACATATCAACTCCTTTTATCAAAAGTAATTTTTGATTGAGTTCGATATAACACAACTAGGGATACTTGCTGATTGAAAAGCAATGAGACTATTTTCTCTAAATTTTTTACGTTCGAGTTACGTTAAAATAGTGCATCTTTTGGTTTGTTTCGCTTGTTTCTCTTCTTCCACTCATCAAGAGAAAGGTTCTTTTTGAGTACAGATTTTTTAGCAATTTTATCTTCTAGGGATTGAAGACCAATTGTTAATGCTTCCAAAATGATGTCATTTTTCCTTATGGCAAAAGAGTCGGCATCCTGCCTGTCTTGATAGAGATAATAGATCTTATCAACCCATGCAATAAGGCTTTCTTTTTTCTCAAGATCAAGCCGAAAGGCAAACTTGGGGTAGTCGTTAGGACTTTTCTTGGTTTTGCTCAGTTTTGTTTTTAAAGCACTGATTTGTTTTGGCATAAATGTGTCCCATTTGATTGTACCCCAATAATTTAACACAAAAATATCTTTTGTCTTTTTTTTAATGTTTTTATTCAGACTTGTATTATTGAACATGACAAGTGAACAAAAGTGTCGTTTATGCGGCAACATTAAAGAAATGGCGGAGTTTCCAAGAAGGGGAAGCGAGACTGATCGTTTTGGAAGCCCTGTCTATAGAAAAACGTGCAAAGCTTGTGAGGCAGACGCCAAGCTCAAAAAATATCACGAGAAAAAGGAAATCAAAGACAAAGCCATTGATGTTTATGTGCCGCCATCGTCTGTTGTCAAGGAAGTTAAAGATTTTGCTTTTGCTCCGAAGGAGCCTGGAAAATTTTCGAAAAATAGTGATGATTACGCCCCTTGGGAAAAAATTAAGGGAAGAGAGCTTACACCTGAAGAAAAGTTTGAGCTTGAGTCCTCAATGAGAGAGTTGATTGTTGCCATGATGGAAGTCGTTATTAAAGGAAAAAGGAGTTGAGAAAATGGATCAAATGAATGATGTCAGTGAATTGGAGGCAAGATATTTTAAAAGGGACTACTGCCCAAGTTCCAACCTCGCCATTTGCACGGAAAGAGTGAGTACCGAGAAGCAAAAAATGAAAAGCTCTCTTTACATCCAGAAGAAGGGAGGCAATGAATACACCAAGAGCAAGAATCTTCATGTGGTTGAAACCCATTCCATTGCTGAAACGGCATTTCGACATGAAGAAAGAAAAGTATTCATAGAAATCATCAATATTATAAAAAAAAGCCATAACAGATGTTTCCCAAAATTCTGCTAGGAGAATACTGAATAATTGATATTTTTCATAGGTAAATTATGCGGCCATTTCTTCCGCAGTTCTGT
>Ga0247844_1001059_pt1 | contig 54162 bp, 53 predicted proteins | sample LaCtaG_FD_192421 | JGI IMG/M metagenome (GOLD analysis project Ga0247844, IMG submission 192421) | Freshwater microbial communities from meromictic Lake La Cruz, Castile-La Mancha, Spain - LaCruzMarch201714.5m_1 | ecosystem: Environmental > Aquatic > Freshwater > Lake | place: Spain: Castile-La... | reverse complement strand
CTTTTTTTTATGACGAAATAATTTGCTGCTTTTTATACGATTTTAAATCATCTGAAGAAGCTTCACTAGACGGAATAATTATCCCACAATATTAGAAAAAGGTGGTGTTATAATGTTGTTGGTAACAGATAAGTTGTTTCACTACTTCATCGACTGATTTTTCTTTGATTTCTTTGGATAGATCTTGATCAAAAAATGAAAAATTCATGACAATGTTTTTATTTTCTTTGAGAGTGTAATTTGTAATATGATCGCCTAAGGCCTCAACTTCTTTTTCTTCCCAGAGCATTTGCGGATGAACCTCATAGCGAAGTTGTTCCTGTGCCCTTAGGGGGACCAATATGACTGCGAATGAAATTAAGAATGCTAAAATAAATAATATTTTCATAATCAAAATTATCGGATGTTTTTTGATTTTTTCTTAGAAAAAAAAGGAAGAGTTTTTTAGTTCAGGAATTTTTTTTTTAATATGGCCAATTTTTCGTGTGTTATAGACTTAATATAAATAATTACTATTTTCAAAGTTAGAAACTTGAGAAAATAAATGGCCTGTTTTTTTGCCTAATAATACCGAATAATTAAAATGTAATATATTAAAATGTGATAAATTATGCTAAAATGTGCTAACAAGTAGTAGGAAATGATTTTTTTAGTTCGGAATAAGTATGATTACAAAAACAGACTTAAATTTATTAAGTGCTAAAGAAGCGGCCGTCTTGATTGGAGTATCAGTAAGTACATTTCGAAAAATGCGAAATGCTGGTGATTTTATTTCATCAGAAGTAAAAGTTGGGCAAAGGCTAAAATACGCTAAGGCCAAACTACTCGAGACTTTTAAAGGAGAGACACATAAATTATCGAGCGCTGAATTATTAAAGCTTTCTATCTTTTCAGATGGAAAAAATTTTAACAATTTCTCAGGCAACACTATCGATTTAACGAAACTTTCTTTGATTGATCCTTTCGCTTCTCTCGCTCTTTTAATTTTTTTGATAGAACGCTCGAGAATGAAAATAGCGACAAACTTAATCGTTGATGATCGGGCCGTCTGTAAAAATTTAAAGTTTATTGGTTTTTTTGATCAACTTGAAGCGTTTGCCCCCTTAGTTACTTGGGATTTTTCACTTCTTGGAATGTCTAATTATATTTCAGCTGAGACGATGTTGCCTATTACTGTGATCAAACGAAAAGGTGAAGAAAGAAGAGTTGTTGAAAAGTTATTAGAGATCTTTACTCAGCATGGCTTTTCCGAAAGCATTGGAGGGTATTTAGGTTGGGTTCTCGGAGAGCTCGGTGATAATTGCTTAACACATTCTCATAAAAAGTTAAGCGAAAGAGTTTGTTTCATGCAGGCCCAAAGATATAGTTTAGGAGAAAATACAAATTGCATAATTGTGGCCATTGCCGATTTAGGAGAGGGAATACAGACCACGTTGAAAACCAATCCTAAATATAGCTCATTGTCCGAAGTCGAAGCTTTTTTATCTGCATTTAGACATAAGTTTTCTTCCTGGCCTGATGAAGCGAAACGCGGAAAAGGTTTAACAGATATGATTTCTATCGCCATTGGGAATCGCTCCCTTTTTAGGGCCGCAAGTGGCAAAAATGATTTTATCTTTGATTTTTATTCATCAAAAAAATCGCTCTCGATTTTAAGAAATGAACCAACATTACTTGAAAGCAAGGGAAGCAAATTTGGTTTTATATTAATAGATAAGGATTTTACACCAGTAGAACGGGATGTCGCAGACGAAATTTTAAAACAGGAAATTGAAAGATGGAAAAAATAATTGAAATGAAAAAATATGGAATTGTCTTAACAGGAAGGGAGTTTGGCATTGATGTTATGAAAACGTTAAGCACAGACGTGAGTAGTCAAGATGAGATTGTATTAGACTTTAAAGGAGTAGCATCACTGGGTTCTTCATTTGCCGACGAAGTCGTTGTACCTCTTGCCAATTTAAAGAGCGGAACGATCAAAATAAAAAATTTATCTGTTTCAGTTAAAAATTGCTTGATCGAAGTGGCGAAAGATAATTCTATAATACTAAAAATCGAACAGAAATAAAATCTAGGATCTTATAGATATAACTTTTTTACGACTTGCCATTCATGATCAAAACGATGACTCTTTTCTTCCTCTTTTTTTTTGATCTTATTTTAGAGGGTAAAAAAAGTAGCTTATTTATGAGTGTCTTGCCTTTTTATTGGCCTAACTTCCAGCTCTTACCATCGGCCGAGCATTTTTTTGTAACACTATTAAAACTATAGGTGGCAGACTTTTTACAAAGACAGTAGGGATCTGTGGCCTGGTTCACATTTTCACAAATACGTCCTGCAAAAGGAAAAAGCCGAGACTGTTGAAGTTCAACATCGACAACATTGGGAAGCTCTTTTCTTGAGTTATTTATTGGCAAATGATAGCGATGGTAGGGAGTGATGGCCCTCACGAGTATTTTTTTTCCGCCAAGCCCCCAACCTGGTGTGAACTTAAAACGAAATCCCCACATCTTTTTATGATTAAAAGGAGTGTCAGGGATATTCGAAATGCGACATTTATCAAAAGCTTCATTGTAGTCTTTTTTATAATTGTGAGTCATGTTTTTTCTTACTTGGAATACTTCACTGCTTCTTAGACGTCGTTTTGGAATGATTGTTGTCTCAGTAGGTGAAGCGCTTGTATTATCAATGACTGAAACTTCTAAAATAGCAGGCTGTTCACTTCCTTTTAGGCAGGCCCAACCTTCAATATAGAAAAATTGTGTATCAGTTGCAGTGTACGTTTTTACAATTTTTCCTTGGGGAGAAAGGGGTTTTTCTTCGGAGAGAGTCTTATGGAAAGCATCCAGGTCGTCTCCATTTCTTAGGGCTTTTAGGCTTGCACTTAAAAGAGCATAGTAGTAGTGGCCGGTATAGACATTAGGCTCAAGGGAACGAGATTGTTCAAGGTCAAATTCATCTGCATAATCAAAGAATTCTGCCTGATGGCACTCAGAGTTTCGGATAGTCTCCCCCTGGTCATTTTTGCAAGTATGAGGGACGGCCCCTGTGTAGTTCCATGACCAGTAGGCAAGATTTTTAATATTAGAATATGTTTTTAATAATGATTGTAATTTTCTAAATTCATCAACCAGTGTTAGCCCATTGTTTCGAGGAATACTTTGCTCTGGAGATCCCATATTAATAGATGCTGTAATATTTGCTTGAGTCGGATTCGCAGAATCATTTAAAAGAAATTCCCAACCAGCGGATGCGGTGTGTGTATGTTTCCAAATAAGAGATGAGTCTTTACCATATGAGAGCATGGTCGTAGGAGTCGTGATTTTATTTTTTGCCCAAAGAAAGCGGACATCCCAATCTTGCGAAAGATGAACATAACCACCTCGAGTTGAAGTGGTATGAATTGATTTCTTTTCTAGAGTATCCATATCTCTTAAGGCAAAAAGTGGTTTGTTTTGGCCATCTTCAACATAGAATGCATCTTTATAATTCAGATTTTGATATTTTTTCAAGAAAAAAGTTGCAGTTAAAGAAGCCGTTCGATCGACATCATTTCTTAAGCTTGGGTCTGGTACAGCGGCCCAGGGAATGAGTTTAGGACGAGGAATTTTTTTGCTAAGACTGTTCCAGGCCTCTAACAAGACATCAAAAGGTTTCTCTACTGTATAAAATGAATAATTATTATCTTTGGGCGTTGAACCATAGGAGGAATGAAAAGCATTTCCAGTCGCATCGAAGAAAATCGTATCTATTCCGGCCTCCCTTAACATACGGAGTTCCATTTTTGTTTTAGTTAGATTAGGAGTGTCTGAGGTACAAAAACCTGATTGATAGTTTCTACCATCAAAATAAATGGGCTCCATTGTGGCAAATTGATCATTAGAATTTAAAGTCTCTGGCCAACGATAAAGTCCTGGTCTTTCCTCTGGATCGGTTAAGTTATTTTGATAACCGACATATTCTCTATACTTTCCAGTTCTGCCCTTCTTGTGAAACATGAGGCAGGAAGTAGGTCGATAACCCATTGATACTTTTCCAGTAAAAGGAGGAATATCAGTTGCATAGCTTATTTTTAAATTTAAAAATAAAAACATCATCAAAAAAAATGGAAAAAAAAGATGATGATATTTCATGAGTCCTCCATTAATGAGTTTGAGTCTCTTTTATTTTACAACGAAACTAGATTATTATCGGTAGAATTAAAAAAATACTTTATGAGAGCGTATTTACAGTAGGATATTCTTATGAGGTGTCAACGCTTGTTGCACAAGCAGTGTGTACTAAATTGGGCACTCTGACAGACTGAAATAGGTATCAGTGAGTATTTTGGTTTTGATTGGTATGACGGAAACATAAGAAAGTGTGAAAAACATGGACTTACTATTGCCGAAATTGAAAGTGTTTTTAATGATGAAGTCTATATTTTAGAAGACCATAGGCACTATGAAAAATTTAAAAAAGAAAACAAATGAAACTGATCCACTTGAAGGAGATTTATCATCTCTTTTTGATGAGGGAGATTGGAAAAAAGTACGATTTGAGCTTACTCGACCTAAAAATAAAACAATCACATTAAGAATTAGTGAGGACTTGCTTGAAATAATCAAAGATAAGGCAAAAAAACTTAATATTGATTATCATAAGCTTATCCGCATAACTTTAGAGAAAGCTCTTTAGAAATTATCTTAAACTTCACGATTTATTGACTCAACATTCCCTTTTTTTTCTGGCACAATTTGCTGATCTTAAATATTGAGGTAATTAATTATGATTTCTCCAGAAAAAAAACAGAAAATTATTAAGGAAACGAAAGCGATCGCTTTGATTGTGATCTTAGTTTTTGCCTTCCGTTCTACTTTTTTTGAACCGTTTCGCATTCCCTCTGGTTCGATGATTCCCACTCTTATGATTGGCGATTTTATTTTAGTGAATAAATTTTCTTATGGTTTCAAACTTCCTTACAGTGATATGTTTGGTGATCCGATTTATCTCACGTCCTTTGATGGCCCAAAACGTGGTGATGTTGTTGTGTTTAAATATCCTCGCGATACATCTTTTAATTATATCAAGCGCATCGTAGGCCTTCCTGGTGATACAGTTGAAGTCATTAATAAAAAACTTTTTATCAATAGCAAACCGATTGAGGAAAAAGAATTTGATGGCAAGAAAATCATGGACGATATGGATGATAAATTTAAAGAATATAAATTTCATTTTTATGATGTAAAGACAGGGGAGCATAAGCACGTTATTCAAGAAGCTGAAGGAAATTTTGGCCTTCCTTCGAGTTTTGGCCCAGTGATAGTTCCAAGTGATCACTATTTTGCCATGGGAGATAATCGCGATTTTTCTGCTGATGGCCGCGTTTGGGGTTTTATTCCTAAAGGCCATATTAAAGGCAAAGCACTTTTTGTCTGGTTTTCTTGGATCATTCCTTTCTTAGATGATCATCCAACGAGAATACGTCCTTGGCGTATAGGAACTTTGATTAATAAATAAATGCAAGGCCCCAGTTTGGGGCCTTCGTTTTTAAAATTCTTATTTAAATAGATTAGACAGACTTTCTCACAATATCTTCTAAAAATTTCGGAAAACTATGTCCCATGCCTTCCATCATTTTAGGAAACATAGAAATGGGAGTCATTCCAGGGAAAGTATTAATCTCATTTAAGTAAATCAGGCCTTCCTGCGTAAGAAAAAAATCAATACGCGAAAGATGAGTTATTTTTAAATTGATAAAGGCGTCTCTCGCATATTTTTTAAGAAGATCAATTGTTTTTTTATCAAGATTTTTGGCCTTAATCTCTGTTGAGGTGCCTGAATTATTTGAGTATTTTTCAGTGTAAGAATAAAATTTTGAAGGGCAAATAATTTCACCTGGATCAGAGGCATGAACTTGTCCTTCGTATTCATAAACAGAAACTTCAAGTTCACGGGCCTTTACCATTTTTTCAACAATCACGTAGGGCGAATAATTAAAAGCATCTCGTAGTGAATTTTCTAATTCGTCTTTTGAATTAACTTGATAACAGCCTACTGAGGAACCTTGGCTTGCGGCCTTCACAAAAACTTGGCCATTTTTTTCCATGAATTCTTTGGCCTTCACTATTTCATCTAATGAACTTAGAAAAATAAAGGGTGTATTGGGTATCCCAAGCGCATCAAACCAAAGTTTTGTTGTGATTTTATTAAAACAATTTCGACTGGCTTCAGAACGCGGGCCTAAATAGGAAAGTCCCATCAATTCAAAAACTGATTGGATGTCGCCTGTTTCTCCGGGAGGGCCATGAATACAAGGAACAGCGAAGTGAATTTGTTCTTTTGTCTCACCACTTTTTTCATAAATAACAAGTTCACCATGACGGCGTAGTTCGCATTCCGTGCGATCCTTCGTTCGCCAAACTTGGTCTTTACAAATTTCAACCCAAGTGACTTTAAAATCACTCACTTTTTGTAAACACTCCTCAAGATATTTTGAGGAAACAAGAGAGACTTCGTGTTCAGTTCCACCACCGCCGCAAAGAAGAAGAATATTTTTCATAACAATTCCTTTTGTTAAATTATTTTTTACCCTTGAAGTTCTTTTGGTAATTTGTCTTTATCGAGTTCTCTAAAAAGATTTTTCATTTCTTCAATACTCATCGTGACTGATTTCATCTCACCATATTTACGAACGCTCACGGAATTTGTTTCAATTTCTCTATCACCAATAACGAGCATGAAAGGAACTTTTTGAGTTTGGGCCTCCCGTGTTTTTAGTCCCATGGATTCATTTCTTTCATCGACTTTGACTCTAAAAAGTTCATGATCAAGTTCGGCCGCTAATTTTTTAGAAAATTCTAAATGGCGTTCGTTATTCACAGGGACAATCGTTGCTTGTTCTGGTGCTAACCAGAAAGGATAAGCTCCTGCGATATGCTCTAGATAAACGCCAAAGAAACGTTCAAGCGAACCAAGAAGGGCCCTGTGTAAAACGACAGGACGTTCTAGTTCACCTTTTTGATTTGTAAATTTTAAATCAAAGCGATCAGGAAGTTGAAAGTCGAGTTGAATTGTTCCTAATTGATGAAAGCGTCCAATAGCATCGGCAATTTGAACATCGATCTTTGGCCCATAAAATGCTCCATCACCTTCGTTAATGATAAAAGCTTGTCCGCTTGATTCAAGGGCCATTTTAAGAGCATTTTCAGCAATATCCCAAGTGGCATCATCGCCAACTTTTTTTTCAGGGCGAGTTGAAAGATTAATTTTTATATTGGTGAAACCAAAGTGACGGTAGCACATCGAAAACATTTCCATGAGTTTTTTGATTTCCTCTTGAATGCCCTCTAATGAAATAAAAATATGAGCATCGTCTTGGCAAAAAGTACGCACTCGAGTGAGTCCTGTGACGACGCCTGATTTTTCATAACGATGAATTCTTCCAAAGTCAGCAAAGCGAAGAGGAAGATCGCGGTAACTCCATTTGTGATGCTTATACATGAGCATGTGGCAAGGACAGTTCATCGGTTTAACTGCGTATTCCCGATTATCCACTTTTGTAAAAAACATGTTCTCTTTGTAGTTCGCGTAGTGCCCAGAAGTGTGCCAAAGCTCGACATCTAAAATCTGAGGAGTCACTACTTCTTTATAATCAAAGCGGCGATAAATTCTGCGCATAAAATTGATGAGTTCATTATAAACAAAGGCCCCTTTTGGCATAAAAAAAGGAGAAGCCGGTGCAACGGGATCAAAAATAAAAAGATTGAGATCTTTTCCTAGTTTTCTGTGATCTCTTTTTTTTGCTTCCTCTAAAAAAGTAATGTGTTCTTTTAAACGATTCGCCGTGTCGAAGCCGGCAGCATAAATGCGCTGAAGCATTTTGCGATCACTGTCACCTCTCCAATAGGCTCCGGCCGTATGAAGAAGTTTAAAGTGAGGGGGAATATGGCCAGTGTTTTCGACATGAGGCCCACGGCACAGATCCGTAAATTCTCCTTGGATGTAGCAAGAAATTTCTGAACCTTCCGGAAGATCTTTAATGAGTTCAACTTTCAGTTCTTGTGCTGATTTTGAAAAAAAATCAAGAGCTTCTCCTTGCGTCAAAACTTTTCGCGTAATGGGAAGTTTCTCATTAATAATTTTTTTCATTTCGTCTTCAATTTTCTGCAGATCATCATCTGATAATCGGTGAGGCATATCGACATCGTAATAAAAACCATTTTCAATCGTCGGGCCTATTCCCAATTGAACATTTTGATTGGGGAAAACGCGAAAAATAGCTTGGGCCATTACATGGGCGCAAGAGTGCCGTAGTGTTTCAATTTCATATTTTGCCATGACTCAAATTCCTTACAATTTTATAGGGTGCTAACTTAGTCGTAGACTTTATCAATGAATTCTTTGTTAATCAATATGTTAAGAAAAGTTCAAACTTTTTGAATGAGCTTTTAAGTCAAGGAATGAAATTATATCACATCAAAAAAGTGACGGAGGAATTTCCTATGAATCAAACGACTGAGACTTCGGCCCATGACGATCCTTCAATGGTTTTTCTTCGTCGTGGTGAAGATGTTCCGGGAGAGATTGATGCCCGTGCGATTGGGGATTCTTACTATAAATTGGGAAAAATTTATTATGATAAGGCCGATCTTGATTTGGCCCAAGAGTATTTTTTAAAGTCACTTCAAATGGCCAAGCATCCTGATGATAATTTTTTTATGTTAAAAACGCTTGGCTTTCTTATTCGTATTGCTTCTGAAAAATTAGAAGATGACGCCGCAAAAATTTATATTCTACAAACAGAAAAACTTCTTCAAGAGCTTTCTGAATCTCTTCGCGTTTTGAGCTCAGAGTATTTTTATTATTTGGGAATGTATCACACTTATCGTGGAGCTTTTTCTGAGGCCAAAGAAAGCTATCAATTGGCCTATAAAAAATCGAAAGAAGAAAATGAGCCAGAACTTTTAGCAAAGGCCCTCTTGGCCTTGGCCAATAATAGTTTTGCTCAAAAAGAATATGATGAGGCCCTTGTTTTTCTAGCTCAGTTAAATGAGTTACTTCAAATTATTAAAAAAGATTATATTGCCGGCTCGATGGACTTTTTGGATGCAAAAATTCATATGGAGTTAGGCCTCTATGATCGCGCCTTGGCCTCTTTACAAAAAGCAGCGGCCCACTTGCAAGATAAAAAATGCTGGAATCTTCGTGGCTATATTTTACTAGGCCGCGGTTCGATTTATCAAAGCATGGGCGATTTTACCAAGGCCCTTTTATTTTTTGAAATGGCCCTTGAGGTTGTTGATAATGTCCTTTTTAAACGTCTTGTTCATTTGGTAAATACTGAAATTCAAGAAGTCAATGACATCAGTGTTGATATTTATTTGGACCGATCAAATCGTAAAATTCGTGAACGTAATCTTGGAGTGATCGATTTTAAACACCGCTTTGTCCTTCTTGAGATTCTTTTTTTATTGGCGAAAAACTCTGGCACTTATTACAACAAGGAAGATCTCGCCAAACTTATTTGGAAGGATGAATATAATCCTCTTATTCACGACAAGCTTATTTATACCAGCGTGAGTCGTTTGAGAAAACTCATTGAGCCAGACGAAAACGACGAGAGTAGTCGCAAATACATCGTAAGGGGAAAAGATGGTTATACTTTTAACCCCACTGCGAAGATTCGTTTTCATATGGAAAATAAGTTAATTTCTGTGAAATCGATTGCTAACGTTGAACTGACTTCTCCTCTTTAATGAAAGCGCTTTTCTTCGTTTTAAGTTTACTGTTCTTTTTTGATGTTTCAGCGAAAACTTCAAAAATTGTTTTTTCTGATCAGGCCGTCTTTAAGGTGGAAGAGAAGGTTTATTTATTAAGTGACATTGTTAAATTTAATAAAAGTTTTTCAATTTTTCGTTGCCTCCTCCCTCATTCTATGATGCTGCAAGTTCTTGATCTCGATTTAAAGTCTTTAGAGATTATTCCGAAATATGACGGATTGCGCGATCTTGATTTAAAAGAAGAAAGTTTGTATCTGCAACGTTTATTAAAGCTTATGAAACTCAATATTTTTATAGGAAGACAAAATATAACAGCGGATCAGGCTTTGATCACTGGTCTAAAACCAGAAAATTGCTCAGCGACTCTCGGAAAATTTGAAAGTTGGGATAAAGATCTTAAAAGTCTTTTTACTTTGGAAGCTTTTTGGAGTGATCATTTTTCAGCAAACGCTTACAAATTAACTGAGCGTGAAATAGAAGCGGTTAAAAGTAAAAATCCAAAAGAATTAAAGGCCGACGCCTTAAAAAAAATTCTTGATGAAGAGCGAGGCCGCTTTGGCCGTGCTTCTTTTTTAGAGCTTATTAAGACTGTAGATAAGCAGATTTCTCATGAACTCTTCTATTAAGGTTATGAAGGCCCAATATTTTATTTCAAATTCTTCATTGTGGCCAAGTCAAGACGAGCTGACCCTTTTACAAAATTGGGATGCTTGCTTCTTTCCTTCCCCGTGGAGTTTGACTCAGTGGTTAGATCTTTCTCATGAAAAAGATTATTTCTTAGTCACTTGCTCTTTTGGGTTTGCTCTTTTTCGTTTGAGTCCTCTTGAAAACTTGGCCCATTTACTAAAGATTTTAATTCTCCCAGAAAAAAGGACTCAGGGACTAGGCCATCAGTTATTTCAATTTTCGCTAGACGAACTTAAGCGTTTAAATTTTGAGAGGGTGTATCTGGAAGTTGAAGAAGATAATATCTGCGCTCAAAAACTTTATGAAAGATTTGGTTTTAAAAAATTACATCTGATAAAGGATTTTTATGGCCATGAGCGACATGCATTCTCAATGGAGCTGATACTTTCTATCAGCGTTTAATTTTTTTTTGGGTTATTTTTATGCTTTAAGTTGCCTTTTTTAGTTGAAGCTGTTAGCTTCGAAATACCTTATTACTGAAATTCTGGTTAGTGGTTGTAGGGCGGGTCTTTCGAAGTTCCGCCCTTTTTTTTAGAAAAGAGCTTAGAAAGATTTAACAAAAGATGAAAGAGAAGCATGGATTTAAACGAAGAAAAACGTGGATTAGAAAAAAAATTTTTAGAGCTTTGCCAAGTCGTCGTGCGTGAGTGTGGTTTTATTCTTTATGATCTCGACTATATTGTTGGACAAAAAATATTACGCGTTTATATTATGAATCCTCAAACCAAAACGGCTTTGGTTGAAGATTGTGTAAGCGTTGATCACGCCTTAACCCCTTATATTGAAAATGAAACGTGGATGCCCTCTCAGTTAACTTTAGAAGTTTCTTCTCCGGGGGCAGAGAGGACTTTACATACGCTTGAACATTTTGAATGGGTTCTCGGAAAAAAAATTTCGCTTACACTTTATGAGTCACTAGGTGATATTGCTGGAAAAGAACTCCCAAAATCGCTTAAAGGAAGTCGGAAAGTTGTGGCCACTTTGCGTTCTGTAACGCGTGATCGTTTGGAAATAGAGGCCTTAGAACAGCATGTGTTGGTTCCTTTTGAAAGTATCAAAAAGGCCAACCTAGAATTTGATATGGAACAATTAGACAAGAAGGAATAATTATGAGTATCGCAAGTTTGGGTAAAATAATTGAGACACTTGGTAAAGAGCGCGGAGTTGAAAAGCATGTTGTGATCAAAGCTTTAGAACAAGCGTTTCTCGTTACCGCTAGGAAAAAATACGGAATTCATGGTGAATATGAAACTCGTTATAACCAAGGTGATGATGATATTGAAATTTACCAATATAAAAACGTTGTTGAGGCCGTTCGTGACCCTATTATCGAAATAGGTATCACTGAGGCCCGAAAATTAGATGAAAATGTTGATATGGGTGATCAGATTGGGATAAAAATTGAAAATCCTAATTTTACGCGTGTTGATGTCCAAACAGCGAAGCAAATTATTTTTCAAAAAGTGCGTGATGCTGAAAGAGAAATTCTTTTTGCAGAATATAAACATAAGGAAGGGACTCTCATTACGGGGATTGCTCGTCGTTATGAAAAAGGCAGCATCATTGTTGATCTTGGGAAGGCCGATGCTATTTTAAATAAAAAAGAAATTATTCCGACTGAAAATTTTAAGACGGGTGATCGTATTCAGGCTTATCTTTCTGAAGTCGTGATGACAAATCGTGGCCCAGAAATTCGTTTAAGCAGAACAAGCCCTATGTTTCTTGTGAAATTATTTGAACTTGAAGTTCCTGAGATTCAAGACGGAACTATAGAAATTCGTTCTGCGGCCCGTGAACCTGGTCAGCGAGCTAAAATTGCGGTTGTTTCCTCTGATAAGGATATCGATCCAGTTGGTGCTTGCGTTGGGATGAAAGGAAGTCGTGTTCAAAATATTGTCAATGAACTTCAAGGTGAAAAAATTGATATTGTTCGTTGGTCAGATGATGTTGAGCATTTTGTGAAGTCGGCCTTAGCACCTTCTGAGATTGTTAATATTATGTCTGATCATGAAGATCATTCTATGGATGTTGTCGTTGAAGAAGATCAACTTTCCTTGGCCATTGGCCGCCGTGGGCAAAACGTACGTCTTGCGGCCATGCTTTCTGGTTATCGGATTAACATTATTTCTAAAACAAAACTTCAGGAAAAAATTAAGAAGGCCGTTGAAAATCTTCTTCAAGTTCCTCTTATTAATGATCCTAAGGCCCAAGTTCTTGTTCAACGTGGAGTGATGGGGATTGCTGATTTGATTGATCTTGCTGCCGCAGATTTAGCTAAAATTCTTCAGATTCAAGAGCCTGATGCTGAAACAATGTTAGCTAAAGTTAAAGATATGCTTGAAAAAGAAGAAATTAAACTCATGCCAGAAGAAAGTGAAGAACTTGTTTCAGCTTCGGCAGTCCCTGCTTACACTGGAATTATTAATTCTGAAAAAGATGGTGTAGAAGGTGAGGATAAATTTTCTGAAGCTGAAAAAAGACTTCGTGAAGAACTTGCTGCGTTTAAACTTAGATAATTTTGATAGTTTGTCGTCTATAAGTGGAGTTAGCTGATGCCTAAAAAGATATTTGAATTGGCAAAAGATTTAGGAATGAATGCCCTTGATCTGGTTGAAGACCTGAAGCAAAAAGGCTTTGTGGTAAAAAACCATATGAGTGAGGTCACTGATCTCGACGTTGACAAGATTCGCGCCTTGTTTAAGACGCCTTCAGTGTCGGAAGATCTTACTGTTAAAAAGAAGATCATAAAAAAGAAAGCACCGACGAAGGCCGAAGAACTCATTGCTGAGACTCAACAGGCCGCTGCTTTAAAAGAAGATGAACTAAGGGCCGCTGCTCATAAAAAGAAAGCTTCGGTTATTCGTCGTAAAGTGACTGAAGCTGTCGAAGCGCCAACAGCTCCTAGAGAAGATCATCATTTTAGTTTGCGTAGTGAAGTAACCGCTATACAAAGTGCTCAAGCTCATGCGGCAGAAGTTGAAGAGGCCAAAGAATTACTTGAATCAACTGAGACTCATGAGATTCAGGAAGAAATACAAGTTGAAGAAATAGTCGCTGAGACAGATGCTGAGTTGAGCGCAAATGAAAATGAGGCCGTTGCAGAAAAAGAAATTTCTCCTTCCGTCGCCCCTAAAGTTGTTATCCGTACTGGCGGACTACGAGTTGTTTCTCGTCCAGAAATAAAAGCTAAAGTGATCCAGCCTATTGAAGCACCCGCAGCGCCTGTATCAAAACTTGTTTCATCAGAGAAAGTAAAAAATGAACTTTATAAAGAAAAAGTTCATCGTTTTACTCCTGTCTTTATTCCTCCCAAAGTTGAGAAAAAAGAAAAAGTTGTCGAAAAAGAAGCTGATGCCAAAGGGGTACAGGCAAAGAAAAAACCACTTACCCCAGTTGTGCCAGATCCTGCTGTTGTGTTGGAAGATGATGATGTTGCCAATTCTAAAAAACGTTTAGGCGGTTTAGCGTCTATGATGTCTGGCAAAGTAAAAGTGGCCAATCGTTCTCTTTTACTCAGTGAAGAAAAAACAGAAGAAGAACTTAAAACTTATAGTTTGGCCCTTAGTAGTTTAGGTAAGCCGATCTATACTCAAATGAGAAAAAAGAAAGTTCACTTAGGCCCCTCAGGGCAAACGCTTTTAACTGAAGTGAAAGAATCAAAGCGTGTTATTCAGGTACATGGTAGTGTGACTCTTTTAGATCTCGCGCAAAAATTAAGCATTAAGTTTTCGGAACTTGCCGATAAGGTTTTAGAGATTAATCTTTTAGTAAAACCGGAAGACCAAATTGGTCTAAAGCTTGCGACTCAAATTGCGGCACTTTATAATTATCGTGTTGATGATAAAGCTTTCGATGAAAAAGCAGTTATTGGAACTGTAACGACGACAAGTGAAGAAAAAGAAAAGTGGCCTATACGAAGCCCTGTTGTCACCATTATGGGACACGTGGATCATGGTAAAACATCACTTCTTGATTATATTAGAAAAGCAAAAGTGGCTTCAGGAGAGGCCGGGGGTATTACTCAGCATATTGGGGCCTATCAAGTCAATGTTGGTGAAAAGAAAATTACTTTCCTTGATACTCCCGGACATGCGGCTTTTGCATCAATGAGACAGCGTGGAGCTCAGGCCACTGACATTGTTGTTTTGGTCGTTGCTGCTGACGATGGTGTTATGCCTCAGACAAAAGAATCAGTGAAATTTTGTGAACAGGCAGGCGTTCCAATTATTGTGGCCATTAATAAAATGGACAAGGTTGGGATTAATACCGATCGAGTGAAAAAAGAATTAACAGAAATTAATCTCCTTCCAGAAGACTGGGGAGGTCAGACTCAATGTGTGGGCGTCTCTGCTTTAACTGGGACAGGCGTTGATGATCTTTTAGAAGCGATCAATATCCAGGCCGAAATCATGGAACTTCGTTCAAATCCAAAAGGTGCTGCCGAAGGTTTAGTGATTGAGTCTAAAATTGAGCCAGGTCGTGGGCCTATTGCCACGATACTTATTAAATCTGGAACTTTAAATAAAGGCGATAGTATTGTTGTCGGTGAAACTTGTGGACGCGCCAGAAGCCTCACAGACTATCTTGGAAATCAATTAAAAGACGCAGGGCCTTCAACACCTGTGCAAATCCTAGGGTTAGAAGAAGTTCCAATGCCTGGTGATATATTAAACGTTGTAAAAAATGAACGTGAAGCACGAAAGATTGTTGAAAATAGAATTAATGACAAGAAACTTCTAGCGGCAACCCCAGTTAAAAAAGCTGTGACTCTTGAAGATTTCTTTGCAGCAGCACCAACTGAAGGGGCCGAGAAAAAGATTCTTAATCTGGTGATTCGTTCAGATGTTCAAGGTTCTTATGAAGCCGTTCGTTCGGCCGCTGAAACTTTAGGCAATAATGAAGTCGGCGTAAAAGTTATTGGTGGCGGTGTCGGTGCTATTACTGATAATGACGTTTTAATGGCCGCCAGTTCCGGCGGAATTATTATCGGTTTTAATATGCGCCCTGTAACAACGGCCAGACGACTTGCTGAAGAACGTGGTGTCGAAATTAAAACGTATTCAATTATCTACGAACTTGTTAATGAAATTAAATTAGCACTTGAAGGCCTTCTTACTCCAGAATTTGCTGAAGAGTATTGTGGCCGTGCTGAAATTCGTGAAACATTTGTCATTCCTAAAGTTGGAACAATTGCAGGTTGTCTTGTTGTTGACGGGAAAATTTTCCGAGGCTGCAGCGTTCGTCTACTTCGTGACGGAAAAATTCTTCATGATGGAAAACTTTCTTCACTTAAGCGTTTCAAAGATGATGTTAAAGAGGTCAGTGGAGGCTATGAATGTGGTATGGGCCTTGAGAGCTTTAATGATCTTAAAGTGGGCGATCTTTTTGAAGCTTATAATAAAGTCGAAAAAAGAAGAAAGCTGGAGGATGTTGCTGGATCAACTCACGCAACTCTATAAGCCTGCTCGCCCTTTTCGGCATCTTTCGGGCCATCTCTCTCGACACTTCCCTGCGGCTTGCCTGAGCAAGCCTCAGTTATTCACAGGATGTGATGTATGACGCCGAAGGCAGGAGGCTGAGAGGCGGCAGTGTCTCGAGCTCTGACCCAAAATCTGCTCGAAAAAACCGAGCAGCTTTCCAACCAGTGAGGAGTTACAAAAAATTATGCCACCGAAAAAGAATTCATTTAAAAAAGACAAATTAGAAGAACGCATCCTTCAAGAAATCAACTCTCTTTTGAGAATTAAAATGGGGGATGCTCGCTTACAATTTGTCTCTATCACTAAAGTTGAAATCAACGATGATTACTCCGTTGCCAAAGTTTTTTGGGATACTTTTCAAACCGAAAAACGTGGTGATGCTAAAGAGGCCATTGAGGCCACAAAAAGTAGAATGCGCAACGCTCTTGCCAAAACTTTAGGGCTTAGAGTTGTTCCTCAAATTGTTCTTCAATATGATGCTCAATTTGAATCTGAAAAAGTCATACTCGATATTCTTAAAGACGAAGAACAAAAGGGTAAGGGTTTTAAGTAACTCATGCAGTCGCCTTTTATCTTAAGTTTAAATAAGCCTGTTGGGATGACTTCCTATGATGTCATTCGCGACATCAAACGAAATATGCCTTGGAAATATGATAAGGTTGGACACTTCGGGACTCTTGATCCTTTTGCCTGTGGTGTGCTTATGCTCGGATTTAATGGGGCCAGCCGCCTTAATGACCTTATTCATGAATACATGCCGAAAACTTACCTTGCGATAGGAAAACTTGGAGTCACGACAGACTCAGGGGATCGTACTGGAAAAATTATCGCTACGGATGAGAGTCCTTATTTTTTTAATGAACTTTCAAGACTTCCAAAAGTTTTTATTCAAGAAAAACTCAAAGAAAAATTTGTGGGCGACTACCTTCAAGCACCCCCCATTTATTCGGCCGCTAAGTATCAAGGAAAACCTTTGCATGAGTGGGCCCGCGAAGGAATTGAAATAAAAAAAGAAGCCGTTTTACGCCATATCTATTCTTTGGAAGTCGTCAAATACGCTCATCCTTACTTGTGCATTCGAGTGACCGTAGGGTCTGGAACCTATATTCGCGTTCTCTTTCAAGATTGTGCGGAGTATTTTGGGACTCATGGAACGCTCATTGGTTTAGTAAGAGAAAGTGTTGGCCACGTGAATATAAAAAATGCGCTTGTTCAAAAAGATTGGCCTAAAGGGAAAATGGATCAATCTTTTGATCTCAAAAAACTGATGAGGCCAAGCGAAGTCCTTTCTTTTGAAAAAATTGAGTTAAAGGAAAGTGAACTAAAACGTTTTCTTAATGGTAATCCTGTTGATCTTCCTCATTTAAAAAAAGGAGAAATTTACAAATGGATTATTCGTGACGATAAAGAATTAGGCCTTGCCAAAATTAAAGAGGGAAAACTTCAACCTTTTATAAATTTTTCGCAGAACTTTTCGCCATGATTTTTACAAATTTTTTACGTCGCTAAATTTACACCTAAATTTGTTGTCCCTATTTCTCCCATAAGAGCTTCATATAAAATAATAGTATCTTTGTTCGACTTGCTTAAACGGGAGCAAACGGAAGCTGCTATTTCAAAAAGAAGTTGAGCACCAAGAAGGGGAGACTCCGTGATAAATTTTTGAAATTCGTTGGCACCAATGGTGGCAATATCAATATCTGTTTCACTAATAATAGACGCCGTTCTTTTATCTTCAGTAAGAAGTCCGACCTCACCAAAAAAAACGCCATACTCGGCCTTTAAAAGAGCGGCCGTATATGTATCGCCACTTAAGGTTTTTTTATTCACACGCACATCACCTTTTAGAAGAAGAAACATATCTCTTCCAGAATCGCCTTCGGTGATAAGATTGTGGGACTTGGGATAATGATTAATTTTTAAGTGAGGAGTAAATGCCGCAAAAAAATCAGCATCAAATTTTTTAAAAATTGAAATCGTTTTTAAATGGATAATTAATTCTTCATTGTGCATCGCTACTTCCTGAGATAAAAATCCCCATAGAATGGGCCGGGATTATATAGTCATCTGAAGGATTCAGTTTGGGTTTATTGCCTTCAATGTTTTTAGTTTTTTTGAGATTTTCAACAAGCTTTGCCATATCGGCCGTTTTTTGGGCCTCTCTTATGGAGTGACGTTTCATCTCAACAACACTTCCTGTATTTTCAAGAAGGCCAATGATGATATCTTTGGCATTATTTCTGATGTGTTGTTTGAATTCTTTGTAGGGTTTTCCAATGAACTCTAAAGGAACATCTAAAGTAACGAGACTCGTACTTGTATCGACATCAAGCAATTCATAAATAACGTGCGTTATTCCTACGGAGTTTGAAGCATTGGCAAGTAAAGTGCGGGAATACTCTTTACTAAAAATAATTTCATCACACATGGCAATTCTAAGGTACTGTTCGAAGCTTCGGCTTAAAAGTTCTGCGCAAACGTAGCATGTCGGAGCGATTGACTTGATCGTGATAACGGCCATCACTGTTTTTGAATCTGTTTCGGTTGCAGATTCTCCTTTATGAGAAAGATCGGCCAGAACCATAATTTTTGAAGAATCAGCAAGATTGATTGATTTTAAAATTGTTTCATTATGAAAATCGCCTTTAACGAAATTAATTTTTGAAAATTGCGGAAGCGTTTTGATTTTACTTACCGTCTCTTCGTGAATGTTGGCGATAATGACTAAGTCTTCTGGGGCGAGATCTTTATTGTAAGTTAAGATATCGCGAAGCAGGAGCTCCATGTCATTTTTCCATCCGCAGATGATAAAAAGACCTTTGTGTTGGCCTAAAAATGACATACTTTTCCCCCTAAGTTTTGCTTCCACTAAAAAGGAAGCGATATTACCAGTCAGTAAGCTCATGGTGACGACGCCGCTACACATGAGAAAAATTCCTCCGATGCGACCCCAAAAGGTTGTTGGAAATTTGTCACCGTAGCCAGTCGTGGTGAGTGTGACTATCGTGTACCAAATGGAATCAAAATAATTTTTGTAAGCCTCATTTGTACCTCTTTCGACGAGAAAAACAAAAAGTGCTCCCGTAAAAGTGATACCGAAGATGATGCCAATGAGTTTGATAAGATTAAATTCTCGAAGAGTGCTAATAAAATCTTTTAAAATGGCCAGGTAGTAGCGCAAAGAATTTTTAAAGCTACGTTTAGTGTGCCTTTTTTTGGTTTTCCGTTTTTGCTTCTGTAATGAATTTTGCATAAACCTATTTTTTCATTGAAATAAGAAAATTCCTAGTGGTTAAATTATTCTTAGGCCCTTGACTCTTAAAAAATTGTCCTCATTATTAGTAGTGTTTGTAAAGAACAAGGAGAATATCTATGTTTAAGCGCTTTTTCTTATTTTTTGGGATCAACATTTTAATCGTTGTTATGATCTCAATTATCTTGAGTGTTTTAGGTTTGAATAATTATATGCAAGGAGGCCAGTTAAACTTGACCGTTCTTGCAGGTTTTTGTCTTGTTTGGGGTATGGGCGGAGCTTTTATTTCTTTGATGATCTCTAAGTGGATGGCCAAGATGCTCATGGGCATTCAAATCATCGAACCAAATGCGATGGGCCCTTACGCCAATATCGTTGAATCAGTTCACCGTTTTGCTCGTCAAGCAGGCCTTCCTAAGATGCCAGAGGTCGGCGTTTATGAAAGTGATGAAGTCAATGCTTTTGCAACAGGGCCTTCGAAAAGTAATTCACTCGTCGCTGTTTCGACTGGACTTCTTCGTCGTATGGGAAAAGACGAACTTGATGGAGTGATAGGCCATGAAGTGGCCCACATCGCTAATGGCGATATGGTAACGATGACTCTTATCCAAGGTGTGATGAACGCCTTTGTGATGTTTTTTGCTCGTATCGCTGCTTGGGCCGTCACTAATGCGATGAGGGGAAATAGCGATGATGATAAGCCAAGTGCATTTGCTCCCTTTGTGCATATGATGGTTGTTTTTGTTTTTGAAATTATTTTTGGGGTGCTGGCCTCGATTGTTGTTTCTTGGTTTTCTCGTCAAAGAGAATTTCGCGCTGATCAGGGAGGAGCAAGATTGGCCGGGAAAAATCAAATGATAGCGGCCTTAGAATCACTTAAAAGTACTTATCAGCTTTTAAATGACAAACCAGAAGCGGCCGTACGCTCTATGCAAATTTCTTCAAAGTCTAGTTTCTTAGCTCTTTTTTCAACACATCCTTCTTTGGATGATAGAATTGAAGCTTTGAAACGTTCTTAATTTTTATCGTGATCATGAAGTGCTTGTTCAGGAGATCGTTTTAATTTTAAAATGATCTCCTGACTTACAATGCCAGTTAGATCAGCACGAATAGAACCGCGTTTCCCTCCAAAACCCACTCGCTCTGAGATTCCAAAGCCGGCCTCAATAAGAGATTTTTTAATTTTCGAGGAAGCACTATACGTTGTAAGAATCAGGTCGTTGGCCGAAATTTTTTTAAGATCTTCAAACCACTCAACTGTCCAGAGTGCGTGATTTTTAAGAGGAGAAAAAGCGTCTTGATAGATGGCGTTGATCGCAGGAAAAGGAAAATCAAGAATTCTTTTTCTCGCATCGCCGATTAAGATCGTAAAAGAAAAATTCCCAAGGCCCCCTTGAAAGTTATTATTTATTTTTTGAGGGAGAGGAAGTTTTATAATTTTTTTAAAACTCCAAGGAATTAAGTCTTCGTCAATTTCAAAAGAGTAGAAGTGGACGAGACATTGAGGGTGCTTCGTTTTAAAAAAATCAAAAGTTTCTTTGAATCCATGCCCGGCCCCAAAACCGACTTCTAAAATATTTACTTCGCCTTTTAAAGCTTTATTTTGAAGTTCACATCCTTCAATATAAATATAGCGAGTTTCTTTTTGAGCGCCATCGACTGAATGACAATTTTCATCAAAGGCCTCCGACCAAAGAGTCGGGCTTTTATCGCCCGTTTCAATGATTTTATAAATTCCCATTTTTCCTTGAAATGATGACATTTTTTCTACCTAATATAAATGAAGAAGGGCCGGAAAAACCGGCCCCACATTGTCGTAAGATTTTATGAATCTATTAATTAAGGCTTATACCAGCAAAGAGGTCTAAAACCAACTTCGTCTTTACCAGCATTACAAGCGCCAACTAAAACATCTGAGTCACTGAATTCATCTGAGGGGTTTTTGTCACATAAAGCTGCTGCAAAATAAGTGTCGAGACGGCACTGAGCAGGAGGATGACTTTCCATCATGCTAGCGACAACAACAGTACTTGGTGTTGAAAAGCTAATTGCTTTTTCTTTTCCAAGTTCAGCAAGAACGCCTCCTAAGACTTTACCTGCTTCAGAAAGTCTTTTACAGATAGCAACGTCGTTACTGTTGGCATAGCTTTTTTCACAAGCGGCAGCAACAATAGGATCAACGGCCCTTTGATTCATGATGGCCACGTTGTCATCGCTTGCCCAAAGTCTCTTCATGCATTTTAGGCCACCGAAGTAATCAGACTGGCCTTCAATAGAGGCCCAAGCATTTGCTTTATATTTTGGCGCTCCACCAAGGTGATGTCCTAATTCGTGACAAACAACGTACGTATAAGCGTCAGAAGTCATCTTGGCATAACGAGCAAGGCCACCGAACATAGTAACGTTCCAGGTCTTTCCTATGCGCTTCGCATAGGCATTTACAGTTCCATCATCCCACTTTCTCGTGAAGACAAGAGTTCCTCCTTTGGAAGCAACGATAGGAGCATAAACGACGGTGACATCGTCCATGATTTTGTTAAATTCCTCGTTCGTAATTCCGCCTGCGGCCTTATCGCCAACAGGAATCCAAAGATTGTTTTCTGGGGCAAATCCATCACAAATTTTGTGATTATTCGCAAAAGTGCTTGTTCCTAAACCAAATGCCATCATGGCAACTAGTAACATCGTTTTTTTCATAACTTTCCTCCTTGAGAAAGACCGACATCTTTTCTGCAATGTTCGTTTGAAAATTCTTGCAAAAAGAAAAAACAAAGTAAATAAAGTGACGACAAGAATATCTAAGTGTAAGAAAATATTAGAAAAAGAAATAATTTAGTGCAAATATTCGAAGAGGTATTAATATGTACAAGGCCGTTGTTTTTATTCCGCTCACTCATAGTGAAATCGTAAAAAATGCGATGTTCGCTGCGGGAGGCGGACGACTTGGTCATTATGAAAATTGTTCTTTTGAGACAGAAGGGATGGGACAATTTAAACCCCTTGTTGGAAGTAAACCTTTTCTTGGAAAGCAAGATGTTGTTGAAAAAGTGAAAGAACTTCGCGTAGAAATGCTTGTCGCGGATCATTTGATAAAAGAGGTGATTTTAGCTATGAAAAAAGCTCATCCCTATGAAGTTCCTGCCTATGACGTCATAAAATTGGAGGATTTGTGAAAGCATTTTTTTTAATTTTTCTTTTTTCTTTTAGCGTTTTTGCTCAGGCCCCTTCTCCGTCCCCGTCACAAAAACAATATTTAAATTTGAGGGATAAGTTATTTCGAGATTTGCAAATGTTTGAGCGAACTTTTCAAAATGATTCTGATTTTTTAGATCTTGAAAAAGAAATGCGAAAAATGCTTCAAGATCAACTTCGAGGGTCCCTAAGTGATGAAGATATTCAGGAGCTCCTCGATCCGGGGAGCAAAACGCAGGCCCAAAGTTCTGCTGATCTTGTTTGGGATGAAACAGAGTCCTCGCGAATTTTAAAAGTAAAAATTAAAATGCCTAAGGATCAACCCCTCGACATTAAAATTGAAAAAAATCTAATCAAAATTTCCGGAAAAATTAAACGTGCCAATCCGCAAAGTCATTATTCTCTTTCTCAAATTCTTTCAGTGCCACAAGATTGTGATAGTACTCAGGCCAAAATTGAAGTTGATAAGGAAGGTTATCCTGTTATTTCATTTCCAAAACTTACTTCTTTAAAAGTGAAATCTAGAAAAGATTTTAAAAATAAAAACGAAAACAAAAATGAAGACGAGAAAGTGCCGGCCCCAGTATCTGGCAAGGGGCAGTCTATCTAAATTGTAAAGTTGTCGAGTTACAAAAAGACAAATGAGAAGCTTTTATTATGAGTAAACATTATTTTCTATTTTTGGTCACCTTATTGCTTCTTGCCTATAGCTATTGCCCAACGGGGCTGGCACAAAATGCAGAGACGAATTGTCCTTCTAATATTTTTAAAATTATTAGCGACAAAACAACGGGGAAAGAATTTTCTGTCATGGCGACAGAGGGCAATGAGTCTTTTGTACTGGGGAAAGAAAAAAATAAAGAAGCTCTCTACTTGGGAATCTCTCCTCAAGGCCACTATTATCTTCTCGTCGGGAAAAATCGTATTGATGGTGATATTTTAACAAGCAAAGCGCAAGTGACAGAGTTAGGAGCGAATTCGAATGGATATCTCATTCGATTTCCTTCGATTTCTAAGGAAGTTGTTTCAGAAATTAGCGATATTTTTTCAAAGGCCCCAAATAATCAATTCACCAATTATGCTTTTACTTGTGTTCAAACGAGCTGTTCTCTTCTTTCTCATCATTTTGATATAAAAATAGCTGGAAAATCCTGGGGCCCAGAAGTTCATCCTTCTTTGACTTTACAAAAAATATTAAAAAATGGATTTGTGAATTCAAAAAATGAACAGCTTCCCATTGAAATTATTAAAACCTCTCGAAGAGTGCCTGCCTTAAATGAGTTTACTGCGGCCTTAAAAATAAAAGACAGGATGATTAATACTTCTGTTGTTTTTATGATTTTAGGAACTGGGGGAGGCCTGGCCTATATTCAAGAAAAATCTAAAAACTGATGGCACTGATGTCACGCTGGTAATATCCTCTATAGGAATAAGTATTATTTGCAATTAAAAGCTCGCTGAACAAGCTCATTCCCAAATTCTTTTTGAACTTCTGCTTTTATTTTTGAAAGACTTACTCCCTGAGAAACTCCTTCAATATACTCTTTCGTATCATCGAACCCAAAAATTTCCGCAGCATTTAAAAGGCCAATGAGTTCTCCCTCATTATTAAAAAGCGGACTGCCGTTTGATCCCGCATTTTCATCCACTGTTGAAGAAATGACTCCTGGGCGATTTAAAGTATGTTTAAATATGGAGACATAATAATCTCGCTTCTCTGGACTGGTTTTACGAAGAAGGCGATTAAAGGCCTCATTTTCTTCCACTCCACGTGTGACTCTTCCTTTTGAAAAGGCCCAGAATTCATCATTGGGTGAGGAGGGGATACGATCAAAAGGAAATCCCAGGGAAAAAATTTTTTCATCAGCAGTGACTTCTTTGTGAGAAACATGAACACAAGGAGTGTCTTTTTTTTCAACTTTTATAATAGCGTAGTCTTCAGGGGGCCCGTATCCTTTTTCTAACCATTCTTCAAGAAGGTTTTTATTTTTTTGGGTGGCCAAAATTGAATTAAGACTCACATAAAACCCAGCTCCCATCGCTACCACTTTTCCAAGAATTTCGCTCGAGTCTTTTCCATTTTCGACAAGATTAACATAGCTTAATGAATCGCCAAAACTTGTTTTTTTTCGAGTGACGAGTCTTGTCTTAAAATCGTCAACGACAGTTATCTCTATTGCAGAGGGATCAAGCATGCTCGTGATACAATGGGCGGCCGTTAAAATATGCCCCTCATTTGAAATGTAAACGCCACTACATTGGTTATCGATCTGAACCGTTGCTGCAAGGGCCTCTTTTATTTTTATTTTTTCATTTTCTAATGAGGGTGATCTTGGTGAGATGAACTCGGAATCAGATTTTATTTTTTGAGTATTTAGAGTTTTAGAGAGGATTGCTTGAGTGTTTTTTTCTAGTTCTGAAGAAGGGGAGCGATCACAGATTTGAGTCTGCGCTTGCGCAAAAGCGCAAGTCATGTTGAAAATGAGATAAGCTGCCCTTATAAAAGACTTCATAAAATGTATCTCAATTGCTTCGTTGTCGTTTATTTAATCTCTCGCTTCACTTTTTAAATGAAGCGAGAAGATTTTCTAGTAAAATAATTAATGTGACTTATCAGGCGAAAGTGCATAATCCTCAGTGAAAATACAAAAGTTTGCAAGATCAGTCGCGATCGCATTGGAAACTTTTTTTGAAAAATTTCTAGTAAAGTAAGCTGGTTTCACCTTTAAAAAGACGTTATTCTCCTCGTCGACGAATATACCTGCAACAGTAGTTAAAGCAGCGTGAGCACCACCTTCGATAGCATCAGCGACGGTCGCCCCACTAGCAATAGCTGTTGCGCCCACAAGTCGCCCAACGGATAATCCAATAGCTCCGAGGCATTTTGCTCTATCTTTAAAAGTAATTTTTAGAATCTTTTCATCAGAGGATTCATCTTTTTTGCTTGCTGGCATTCTTGAAACAACTTTACTCACTTCTTTTGCCAGTTTTTTTTCTGCACCTTTATCACAAGGAGCTGCAAGCACATTTGTTTGAATCATCGAAAAAAGAAGTCCTGCTATAATCATTTTTTTCATAAAATCTCCTATTGGGTTTTTATATAAATTTTCGTTGCCGCTTGCCGTTATTACGTGCGAAATGCATGCCAGTGTCTGAGTGTCTGAGTGTCTGAGTGAAATCAGTTGGTTTGGTTTTTTATTTTTGTAAAGGCAGTTAGATTTTGAAAAATAATTTTGCAATTGTATAAACTTTGGCCGGCCAAATAAATTCTTGTTGCAATGTCATAAATTCTTATTGCAACAAGCAAATCAGTTTGCGTTATTAAAAATCGTAATGCCGCTGTCTTGATAGTATTTATCAAATCTCAAGTACTTTTTTTAGAAGATAGGACTTTGGTGGTTTTAAAATTTCTTCACTCATGACCTCAAATCTCCTCCGAAGATTTTCTGATTCTTCAAAAAAGAGATTGGGGAAAATCTTTTTTCGTAGTGCTTTTTTCATCGCAAGAATTGATGAATAGCCATCGAAGATAGTGCTTGTTTTAAATTTTTTGTGAGGATTTTTCAAGACGTACTCAAGAGCAATTTTTACTTCGCGTGGACTTAAAAGAAGGCGCATAAAGTAGCGGTCGTCCCAGAGTCGTTTGATACTTCCATTCATTCTATTTTAACAAGCTTTGAAAGCGAAAGGGCGAAACTTTGTAGAGCAGTCGAAAGCAATTTATTTGTCGTGGCCTCAACGATTAGATGAATATGATTATCCATGAGAGAGTAATGGATGATGTGGAGTCCTTTTTTTCTGGCAGTTTTGACGGCGTGACGAAAAAGTTTGAAAAAATCTTTTGTGCGAATATTCAAGTCTTTTAACTTTTTGTTAAGGTGCCAATTAATATGAATAGGTGTTGCTCTTTTTATAAGAGGACGGGCGAAATGAGGCTGACCTTTACGTTTAGGGTTGGAAGGACGTCCAGCACCTTTTCTAACTCCACCATGACCACTCATGCCTTTTAAAACTTGTTGCTTCATCGCGATTCCTATACTTGTTTATGGCATATTTACTTTTTTTAGCTTAAAAAGGCAAGTTGTATTCTATTCCTATTCAGTTTTATTTTATATTTAAATTTGGAAATAAGCCCTTGAGACAAGTTTTTAAAAACCACCTGTATAGAAGCACTGAAAAGCCATCTCTCAGTATTAGATTTTAGCGTAGAAACGAACTGAGGCAGAGTTTTTGCTCTTCCTTCCCCATTGTGAGTATTATCCCGAGAGCAACAACATTCTACTTCAATAATAAAGCCTAATTTATTTATCAACGACCCAAAAAACTGTAAAGAATCAAATTTTTGGTCTCTGTAACTCGGTCTTTTCATGAAATTCCTCCCAATGCAATTACTCATATAAGCAATAGCAAATGAGGAAATGCACTTGATTCATATCGACGCTTAAAATTTCCAGTTAAGAAATAGGTGAAAAGTTAAGTTTGACGTTTGCTTTTGATACAGAAGGTTTGAGAGGGGGATCGTTTCTGGGCTTCGTTTATTCGCGGATACGAAGGAAAAGATCGCCCTTTCCTTCGTGTTTTTTAATTTAACGTAGAGGAGAAAGGACCATTCGTTTTCTGGTCTCTCCATGGCTCCATGATTTATTCACAACTTTTGCTTTAAAATTGCAGGTCTGCTCAGAAAATCCTCCGCGTTTATAGCTAAATGATCCACTTTTAAGTTCGTGGAGGATTCCCTTCTCAACGACATTAAAATTAAAATAAAAACTTTCTGCCATAAGTTTGAAGCCCGACTTTTGTTCGTTATTTTTAGTGATAATTTCTTCAATTGACTTTAAAGAAGGGTCCATTCTCGACTCTAGTATAGCCGTCATGTTTTCTTGAGCATAAATACTACCACTCTCAGAATTCGTTACAGCGATCTCACCCTTCGGGCCAATCGAAATCTCACACAATTCCCCTTCGTTTGTTACTCCGAGATAACTTAAACCAGTCGCTTCAGCATCAAAGGTAACCTTTTGGCGAAGATTTTCTAAAAGTGAATAAATTTGTTTTCCTTCGCTCGTCATTTTAAATTCTTCTGGCCCTGCTTCGCTGGCAGGCATTCTTGAAGCGACTGTACTCGCATCAGATGCTAGGATTTTTATGGCGCTTTTTTCGCATGGAGTGTCCAGCGCGTTTGCTTGCATCATAGAAAAGAGTATCCCTGCAAAAATAATTCTTTTCATGAAATCTCCTATTCGTTTTTTTAACTTTTTTAGATCTTGTTGTTGCAAAAAATGGCCCGACAAAAATATGATAAAATTAAGATCTAAGCATTATTTAAATTTTTTATACCACAGAATTTCATAATTTTAGTTTGGTCCAAACCTCGCTTCATTTTTAAGTGAAGCGAGGATACATTCATAAGGCAATTTTAGTTTTCAGTATTTGGAAACTCAAATGCGAGCAGTCTTAATTAAAATCAATGCCATTTCTCGGGAGAAAGTGCATAGTCTTCAGTAAAAATGCAGTACTCGGCGAGATCTGTTGCTATCGCATTTGCAACTGCTTTTGAATAATTTCTGGCCAAAAATACTGGTTTTGTTTTTAGGAAGATATTATTTTCTTCATCAGTATAAAGTCCCATAAGGGTGCTCCCAATACTGTTGATAGTTTCTGACCCTACATCGCCGACTAGTGCAAAAGCAGTACCTGGTGTTCCTAAAACAAGGCGTCCTAGAGATAATCCAATTGCTCCGAGGCATTTTGTCCTATCTTTAAAAGTAACTTTAAAGGTCTTTACTCTAGAAGCTTCATCTTTTTCACTTGCTGGCATTCTTGAAACAACTTTACTCACCTCTTTTGCCAGTTTTTTTTCTGTACCTTTTTCACAAGGAGCTGCTAACACATTTGTTTGTACCATCGAAAAAATCAGTCCTGCTAAAATCATTTTTTTCATAAAAATCTCCTAATTAGGTTTTTACATAAAATTTGCGTTGGCGCTTGCCATTATGACTTGCGAAATGCCTGAGTGCCTGAGTGAAATCAGTTGGTTTGGCTTTTGATTTTTGCAAAGGCCATTAATATTTGAAAATTATTTTTTCGATTGTATAAAATTTGGCCGGCCAAATAAAATAATGCCGTTGTGTGCTTTAATGCCGTTGCTTAAGTTCATAGACTTCAGATTCAAAATAAATAATAGATAAAACCAACTTTTTTGCTAAAGTATTATTCCAATTTGTCGATAAGCTCTTCAAACAAGCGGGAGGCCTATGAAGAGAATTATTCGACGTCAAAAGCACCATCTTTCCTTAATGTTACTTATGATTTTTGCGGTGGTCGCTCCACTTTTTAGTGCGATGGCCATTGATTATGGCGAAGATTCTAAATTAACAGTACCTGAAAGATCCATTGCTGTGATCGTGAGTAAAGAAGGGTTTTATCCTCAAAGTATTTCGGCCTTCGAGGGAGAAAAGTTGACTATTATGGTTACATCAATCAGTGATGAACCAAGTTGCTTTACTATTCCAGACAAAAATATCTTTTTAAGTGCAATTAAAGGAAAAATTTCTGAAGGAGTTCTCTATTTCGACCGACAAGGTATTTATAAGTTTCACTGCCCAGCGGGAAATATTCAAGGCAGTCTAACGATTTTAAAAAAGAAAGGAATAAAATCTCATGAAAGGGCCGTTGCTTCAGAAAGTGAAAAACTTGCTCCTCGAATATGGCGGCCTCGCGATAATTAAAAGGAGTGCCTAAAATTTTATGGCCTTATCTGTTTTTAATGATGCCATTAGTACCTTTCTTTCTCCTATTCGAGATCTCCTCGACGATAATGCTGTTTCTGAAATTATGATTAATGGGTATAAGGAAATTTTTGTTGAAAAAAAAGGTTTAGTTTACCGTGTCGCCAATACTTTTAATGATGAAGAGGCCCTCATTTCTGCCATGCGGGCGATTGCTCAGTCAGTAGGACGAGTTTTTGATAATGATAATCCTCGTCTGGATGCTCGTCTTCCTAATGGCTCTCGTATCCATGCCGTATTACCACCGATGTCGAGAAAGGGAACAACAGTTGCCATTCGAAAATTTCATAAAGAAGAATTGACCCTTAAAGATCTGATTAATTTTGGTTCGATTTCTCCTGTGGGAGCGCGCTTTATCGATATCTGTATTTATCTTTCTAAAAATATTATTGTCTCTGGTGGAACCGGCTCTGGAAAAACCACGGCCTTAAACGTTTTAGGTGGGCGCATTCCTAGTACACAACGCTTAATTATTATTGAAGATGCTTCTGAACTTCAAATTCATACAGATCACGTTGTTTATTTTGAAACAAGAAAAGATGATCCGACTCGAGGAATTAAGGGAGTTGATATTCGAGATCTTGTTGTTTCTGCTATGAGGCTTAGGCCCGATCGAGTTATCGTAGGAGAGGTTCGAGGAGAAGAGGCCTTAGATTTAATTCAAGTCATGAATACGGGACATTCAGGAAGTATGGGGACAGTTCACGCTAATAATCCTATTGATGCCTGCACCAGACTTGAAACTCTTTGCCTTATGGGTGATACTAAAATTCCTCCTGATGCCATTCGAAAAATGGTAGGATCTGCGATGCAAATGATAGTTCAGTGCTCTCGCTATCATGATGGTGGACGTCGCATTTCTCATATTTCAGAAATTTTGGGAGTTGATGATAAGGGACGTTATATTAGTAAAGATATTTTTAGATGGGTGCAAACGGGCAAGGATGAAAAGACAGGCAAGTATATTGGTGAAATGATTCCTTGTAACAATGTTCCGACTTTTTTTGAAGATATTGTGGTGAATAAACTTCCGTTTCCAAAGAGTAATTTTGTGGCCCCTGAATGGGCAAATAAAATTCTTAAACAAGCGGCCTAAAAGTTTGAGTGGGTCTTTTATATGAGTAAGAAAGATTTTGTTGCCCTCAAGGTCGCTTGGATCATTGATCCTAAAACGATAAAAGTTGTCATTGATCATGAAATTCATCATGAGTCCATCCATATTCTTGATCATAACAATGAGCGAGTAGAGGCCAGTGAGGTCAAGCGTCAGCACAATGAAATTTTTTTTCATTTGAAAAAGAAATTAGATTTTTCACATTGTTATCGGGCCATTTATCACTCTGAAATGGTCTATGCTCGCTACTCCCTCGAAGTTCTTAATGAGTTTTTTTACACGGATGAAGAACTTGGTTGTCGTCTTGAAAATGATTTTCTAGAAGCAAGCCTGTGGTCTCCTAGTGCTACGAATGTTAATTTCTTTTTATATGATAAAGTTCATCAAAAACTGTTAGGAAAAAAAGAAATGCAAAGAGGGGAAAACGGATTATGGAAGGGCCATTTTTCACCCTCGGATTTTAAGTTAAAACATCTTTCAGATTTTGATGGCCTAAGTTATCTTTACGAAGTGACGGCCTGGGGGAAAACTCAGTTGGCCCTTGATCCTTACGCAAAATCGCTGGCCTGTTATAAACCTCCTCACAATAAACACTTGATGGATAATATCCATTTTTCAGATGAAGACCGCTTAGGAAAAGGGGCCATTGTTTGTCCTAAAAAAACAATCAAAAAGAAAGCTCCTTTATTAATGGCAAATGACTCAGATTTTATAGGCTATGAAGTTCACGTTCACGATTTTACCTGTGATCCCAATTTAAATATTCCAGAAGGGGAAAAGGGAACCTTTAAGGGGTTTGAAAAAATTATTGATAAGATTAAAGATTTGAATGTGACTCATCTTCAGTTTATGCCCCTTATGAATTTTGCAACAGTCGATGAAAGTAATCGCGAGTTTCAGCATAGTGATATCCCTAAAGATCGAATCAATTATAATTGGGGTTATGATTCTCACCATTTTTTTTCGCCTGAGGGCTGGTTTGCAAGTGATGCCCATAATCCTTACTCACGGATGGATGAACTCAAGCACTTAGTAGAAGTTCTTCATGAGGCCAAGTTGGGCGTGATTTTAGATGTTGTTTATAATCATCTTTATCATAAAAGCTTTCTTGAAAATACAGCTCCTGGTTGTTATTTACGCCACCACGGTGATGGAAGAGTTTCAGAGGGAACTGGTGCCGGAGTCACTTTAGAATCTCGAATGCTCATGAGTCGTCGTCTTATCATCGATTCTTTAAAATGGTGGCAAGATTTTTATGGAATAGATGGTTTTCGTTTTGATCTTATGGGATTTCTTGATCAGGACACGATGAGGGCCATACGAAAAAATTTAAATCCAAACACTATTTTATATGGAGAAGCTTGGAATTTTACAGATCTTCCCTTTGAGGAGGCGAGTACAAAAATAAATTTTCCATGCGAGGCCAAACTCTCGGCCTTTAATGATTGTGCGAGAGATTCTTACACAGGACAAATGTCAGCGAAAGGATTTGTTCAAGGAAATTTTGCCGAAGTTCTACGCGTAAAAACGGGAATCATTGCTGCGCTCAAAGATTATCCTGCTCCCTATGGAGAAATGCTTGATGATAGCTATCATCGTTTTGCAAGTGAACCTTGGGAGTGTCTTAATTATCTTTCTATTCATGATGGTTTTACTCTTTGGGATAAAATAAATCTTTCAGTGGGAGGAAATCGAAGCGCGCGTGAACGCCTTGTGCGCTTTGCCTTTGGAATGCTTCTTACATCACAGGGGAGAGTTGTTCTTCATGGTGGAGATGAAATAGGACGAAGTAAGCCTCTTAGTTCCAATGATCCTAACCCTGATCGCGCGCATACGACAAAAGAAGTGATGGCCGAAAATGGAAATAAGTTTTTTCATGAAAATTCTTACGCTTCAGCAGATGCGGTAAATCATATTGATTGGTATCGAGCGAAAGATTTTTTAGGCCTTAAAAATTATGTGAAGGGACTTATTTTACTTCGGCGTTCGCTTCCTTGTTTGCGCTATGAAAAAAAGAAATCGCTTTGTGAAGGACTTCGTTTTATAGGCCATCCCGATAATAAAATGCTTAAAACAATTGGCGATAGTGCTGGGCATTTAAGTTTTGCTGATCCTAAAATAAAAAAAATAACACTACGGTTTATTAATGCCCCTATCGAAATGCTTGAAAAACGCTACTATTTAACAGGAGAAATTCATCCTAAGGGCAAGGATAAAAATCCTCTTCAAAATCCATTTTCTGTCCTTTTTAATAAAAAAGGCGAGGCGGAGTTGACTCTTAAAAGAGAAGATCTTTTGGCCTTTGATTTGGGGGCCTGGAATTTAGGAAGTGACTTGCATTTTAAATTAGTGGCCACAGCGGGGGCCTGGGATTTTCCCAAAAAAGTTTATGATGATTTAGGCACAAATCATTTTGCCCCTTACCATATTTTAAAAGGTGATCAGCTTATTTTTGATCTTTCAATCATGAATCACTGTGCAGGCAATATTCCTAAGTACCCTCAAAGTTTTGTGGCCTATTTACTCGACAATACGCTTGAAAAAGAGACTCTTGAAAGTTTCCCTTCTTTGCCTTATACAAAGATATTAGTGGTTCATAATGCTGATGAAAAAGAATTAACACTTTTAGTGCCTGAAATAAATTCTTCAGGGCAGTGGCAGGTACTTGCCGATGACAAGTCCTCTGGTGTAGAAGTTCTATTGGAGAGTGACGTGCAAATAAGTAAAGGGAAAGTAACTGTTCCTTCGAAATGCACAGTGATTATTGGAGGCCTTGAATAAAAGCTCAACTTGAACTTAGTATTGAATTTCCAACTGAAAAAGATCGCAATTTTGATTTGGGCGGGAGAAGTTTTTATTTTTTTGACTTTGACGATAATGTGATTCATCTTTCTACCCCCATCGTTATTTTTCATAAGAAAACGGGAGAAGAAAAACTTCTTTCAAGCGGTGAGTTCGCCAAGCATAGTAAGTTCGTCGGAAAAAGCGGAATCTACGGCGAATATATGATCAATGGCAAAGATGAAATAAAGGGAAGTTTTCGTTATTTTAGAGACAAAGATTTTGATCCGGGCGAAATGATCATTTCAAATACTCAGCCTTTTATTCACGATGTAATGAATGCTCTTCGTGAACCGGATTATCTTTGGAAAGCACCTTCATGGAATTTCTTTTATTATGCTGTCGCCAATAAACGACCATTATCAGTCATAACGGCAAGAGGCCATAAACCTGAAACCATAAAAGCAGGAATTGAATGCATGGTTCGTGAAGGACATTTACCTTACTTACCCAATTTTTTAAGTATCTTTCCTGTGAGTAATCTTGAAATAAAAAAACAATTAGGTGACCCAGAATTTAAATTAGGTGTGCCTGAATTAAAAAGAAGGGCCATTCGTCATTCTGTTGAGACGGCCCTTAAACGTTACGGCTTTAATCCTCATCATCGTTTTGGAATGAGTGATGATGACGCTCACAACGTCGAACTCATTACCCAGGAAATGATGTCTTTAAAAAGAGATTATCCAGAGATGAGCTTTTTTGTGATTCAAACTTATCCTGAAAAGTGTGTGAAGCGTGAGGTTTTGGCCCATGGGACAGAAGGAAAGGTAGAGTGGCCTGCTAGTACATCTGAGACTCAATTAGGTCTCTTTTCTGATTTATGACGTTACGATGATGACATCCCTAGGAATTTTTGATTCAGGAATTGGGGGCTTCAGCGTTTTAAGTGAAGTGAAAAAGCTTTTACCCAAAGTTCAAATTTTTTATATTGCTGACGATGCTCACGCTCCTTACGGAGATAAAAGTGAAGACTATATTTTGGCCCGGGCCCATGAGCTCACCAAAAAATTAAAAGAAGAATTAAAAGTTGATCTTATTATTTTAGCTTGTAATACAGCGACGGCCGTTGCTATTGCTGATCTTAGAAAAACGTATCCTGATTTTCCTTTTGTCGGAATAGAGCCTTATTTAAATATTCAAAAAAGATTTTCGAGTGACGATTTATCTCGTCGCTTTGTTGTACTGACGACTGCTCGAACAGGAAAGTCGGAGAAATTTTTAAAATTAAAAGAGATGCTTGATCCTGATCATCGCATTGATCATTATGGGATGGAGCGATTGGCGAGCTTAATTGAAGAGGCCTATTATTTGGGTATAAACGATGAATTGAAGCAAAAAATTTGCGCAGAACTTTTGCCACTTAAAGAAAAAAAATATACTCATGCGATCTTGGGCTGCACCCATTACCCTCTTATTTCTCGTTTCATTGAAGAGTTTTTAGCTGTTGAGTGTATCAATCCGGCCCCTTATGTGGCCTTGCGTGCGAAAGACCTTCTTTTACAGGCAGGAAAAAATCTTGAAGCTACGTCACTTTCTTCGTATGGATTTCATTTTCTTTCGACAAAAAAAAATGAATGGGAAATCAAAATGACTTCTTTTTTTGATTTGCTCTAGATTTATACTAATCTTGATCATAAATAATTTACAATAAAATCATTTCAAATTGCCTGCGATTGTGCATTGCGGTATGTCTCGGCGATCTTAAATCAAAGGATTGAAGGAATGATTGTCAACAAAAAACACTTATCAAACTTCCTTCTTTTCCTGACTTTTTCTTTGCCCTTTTTTGTTCAAGCAGACGTCAATTCAGTCTTTGATAACATTCCCGTTCAAATAGCAAATCAAAGCAAAGTCTATACTCTCGTCGATAATAACGAAGCTTGGGTGGCCAAGTGGGAATTAGTATCAAGAGCAAAGTCATCCATCTACATTGATTTTTTTACGATTGGAAAAGACATCTACGGGAGGGCCTTTTTAGGACTTCTTTTAAAAAAAGCGCGCGAAGGAATTCCTGTTGTCATCATGACTGATGGCTTGGCCAACGCTCCTGAATTTGGCTATGGAATCGCCACAGATTACTTTCAGGAACTCCTAAGAAATCCTAATATTAAAATTCGCTATTATAATAGACTTACTGCTCGACTGATGAGTGGTTTATCAGGGAGTATTGCTCACGCTGTGGCGTCTAATCATGATAAATTTTTAGTTGTTGATAGTAGGTATTGTATTACGGGGGGACGAAATATTGCCTTCGATTACTACGCTGATCCAGTAGATTTTCCTGCGGCCTGGAGAGATAGCGATATTTATATAGAGTCCCTTGTGTCCGGCCTTGAATTTAAACTTGCTTTCGTTGATGAATTTATAAATTCTAAAAATATGATCGTTAGAAAAGATCCCATAAATTTTGCATCGAAGGAAGATGATCTTATGTCAGCGTATGAGGCCATGGAGCAATGGATTTATGATGGCGAGATGAAAAACATTGGAGGAAGTAAAAAGTTTTTGGCCTTAAAAAACAAGAATTTTTTGGAGCTTAAAACTTATAAAATGTTAGCGGGAGTAGGAAAGCATTTTAGTATTTTAAATGGCATTTTTAGAGGCGATGTTAAAGTTTTAGATAAACTCTCAGCACTTTCTAAAAAGCATGATTTAAAAAATGAAATCACACCTTCTTTGATACAAATGATTGATGCTTCTGAAAATCAAATTATTATTCAAAACCCTTACGTCATTTTAACGAAAGATTTTTTTGAGGCCTTAAAGCGCGCTCATGATAGAAATGTTGAAATTATTCTTCACACCAATAGTCCCTTGTCCACTGATAGCCTTATTACTCAAGCTTATTTTATTGATCAGTGGCCACATTATATGAAAGATCTTCCTAATATAAAAATTTATGCCTTTGTTAAAAATCGAAAAATGCATTCAAAAATTTTTATCTTTGACCGTATGATTACGGCCGTAGGTTCTTATAACATGGATACTTTAAGTCAAAATATTAATTCAGAAATTGCGGCCTTGGTTCGTTCAAGCGAAATGGCCGAGCAAGTTGCTGGGGTTATTCAAACTGATATCAATGATTCTCTCGAATTAACGGCCGATCCTAATATTCGTGAAAATTCCCCGATGGTTTTGGCAACTCCTGAGATGAAGAAAAAAATATTGAAGGCCTTAAAATATAAAAAAGTCTTACAGGATTATGTTTAAGGAAAAAATTTTCTTAAGTATTTTTATTGAAAATAAAATTTATTTTTTTAAAAAAACTCCGATAAATAATTATCGGAGTTGTGTATGGTCTTTTTTTTAAAAGATGTGAGGAGTAAAACGTGGCGTCCTTGGGACGATTATGTGGCCCTTTCTTTTTTTATAAGCACTGTTTTATTTTTCACTCAGTGGTTAAATCATTCTGATTCATTTATTGAAGATCTTTTTTTTCCGGCACTTCTTTTTATTTCTCATTATCAATTTTTTAAAGAAATTAAAGCGCGGGCCTTTGTTTTTGTAACGCATTTTCCTCTTTTTTTTCTTCTTCAAGCGTTTTCACTTATGGGGATGGGGTTTGTGACTGGAAGGCCGGGGCTACTTTTTTTAACACTCATTCCATGTCTAGCGGCAGGGCATTTTTTTGCTATTTACGAGGATGAAAAGAAAAATCGCGTAGGAAAAGGAATGCTTCTTCTTTTTTTAATGCTTTTAAGTGGTGTTAGCTTTTTTTCTTTCGGAAAAAAAATGGTTTTGAATTATTTTGATTTTATTGATTTAGGCTGTTTTATTTTTTGGGTTTTTGGAATGGGGTACGGCATTATTGAAGCCTATAGGAAATTTGAAAAAAGGCCTTTAAGTATGCGCCATCCGAGGACGTCAAATTATGAACGTTTGTTTTTTCATGATCTCATTAATCACACACACGGGCTAAATCTTTTTTTGAATTTTAAAATTGCTAAAAATGCAGGACTTAGTTTTGATGAAACGAAAAATGTTTTTAGTGAAGTCCGATTGATGCAATCACTTCTTAAGGATCACTATGGTTATGGGCATAAAAATTTAGCGAACACTTATGATTGTGTTCATTTTGAATTTGCCAAGAAAGGAATTTATAATTTAATTCGTAACTTTCTTCCAGAACGAGAGGTAAAATGTGAGTTTAGCTTTACTGGATTTTTAGCACATGATTGTCTCGAAGATCGTCCCTGCCTTGTTCATTATCCTACCTTTCATCGCATTCTTACTAATTTAGTTAAAAATATTTCAGAAACAAGGTCGAGCAAGGTTCGCTTTGTTTTTTCTTATGATGAAGAAGGTTTGCATCTTGAAGTTAGAAATAGGTTTATGATGTTACAAAATGAAAAAGATTCTTTAGAAAAAAAATTAGCAAATTTGATTTTAGAAGGTGATCAAAAATCTGAGGACGAAGGATTTGGAATTGAATCCATTCATACACTTTGTGAAAAAGAAGGTGGACGATTTCAATTTGGTTTAGAGGGGCAAGAATGGGTGAGCAAAGTCTTTTTACCTTCTCCTCAAATAAGTAAAATAAATAGCGGACCTATTGCCGCCTAAAACGCTCAAGAGTACAGAACTTTTTTCCCTTTTTATCCACTGAGTTTTGTAATTATCTTTCATGGGTTAAGCTTATAACAACAATCTAGGGGATAGTTATGAGACAACTCGTCTTTGGCCTTATCTGTTTTTCTTTTGCGGGCTTTTCTTTTGCCGCCACAAAAAAAGCGAATGATTCGTTGTCCCCTTATGTCCCCTTAAGTAAAACGATTAATCATCGTGCGTTTGAGTTGAAGGGGCTCGTTAATTATTTTCAAAGTTCAGGTTATTTTGATGAAACAGGTGCGGCCACTTCGTTTAACGAAGGAAGTGGTTTTGAAAAATTTGATTTAGAAGGTAATGTTAGTTATGGAATTTCAGATCAGTTACAAATGGATCTTGGAACACGCTATCGGCAAAATCATTCCTTTAATACAAATGTTGATATCGTGAGTTCGGGCCTAGAATCCTATACAGCTGGAATGAAATATTCATTTGAACCAGTCGGGCGTTGGACTTTTGCAACTGAACTTCGTTATCTTCAGACTGTTTATTCAAATGAAGATTTCGCGGCGGGATCTGCAACTCCAACCAATCAATTAGTTCTAGGTGATACAGGCCCAGAAGTTTCTATTTTAGGTCATCTTTCCTGGCAAAGAAAAAAGGCCCATTTTTTTAGTGGAACTTTGGGGTATCGCCGATTAGGAAATAGTCTCAGTCCAGAGTTTCCTTGGAATTTAGAAACGGCCTATATTTATAATAGCTGGGCCTTTATCGGAGGAATTCGTGGAGTTGAATCAATGGGCAGTAGCGAATATAAAGACTCAGTCACTTTAAGGCCGACTCAAGCGACTGGTGAAACTCATCTTTTTAACAGCATTAATAGGGCCCACAGAGAACCATTTATAGGGGTTAATTACGTTATTGATAATTTTCGAATTGAAATGAAGGCCGCGCACGTTATAAGTGGTGTTTCAACTGATCTTGGAAATGAATTTCAAATGGCGATACTTTATAATACAGGCGGCAGTTCACTTAGCGAAAAGAAGGTTGAAAGTTTTAAAGAATATCAAATTGAGGCCACCATTCTTAAGATTTCTCCTCGAAATACATTTGCCAAAATTGATCAGGGATCGGCCAATGGTGTTGAAAAAGGAATGAAATTTGATATTTTTAAAACAGATTATTATGGCGGCAATGAAATGGTGGCCACGGCCATTGCTTACGAGGTAGGAGCTTCTTGGAGTATCCTGAAGATTCTTAAAACTTATAAAGATGCCCCTATCGTGAAAGGGTTTACAGCAAGAGGGCGATAGAATAATGATTTACCATTTGCCACTTAAGGCACTTGAGTTACAATAGTATCTGTTAAGACTAACCAAGGAATGATGATGATGGGATTTAGAACTCTCTTCTTAATTGTGGCCCTGGGCCTAAGTTCTCAGTTGTGGGCCAAAGATTTTGCGAATCAGTATTGTCAATTCACACTTCCTGATGGATGGAATTGTCAGCTTGAAGGCTCTGAGTGGGTTTGTCAGAGTGAAAATGCCGATCGAAAAAAAGAAGCGATCGTTATTTTGGCCGCAAAAATAGCGGGCCCAAAAGATCGACTTGAAGAGTACCAAGCTTATTTAAAGGCCCCTAAAACATTCACCCTTCCAGGGGGAAAAACTCAAGTTTCTGAAGCAAAGTATGCAAGTAGTAAGACTATTGCAGGACAAAACTGGATTGATTCTATGCATTTGGCAAGTGAGGTTCCAGGTTTTTATACTCGCTATCTTGCGACGGTGAAAGAAGATCTTGGTGTGGCCGTGACTTTTTCTGTGGCCAAAGATTTTTATCCTAATTATCAAGCGGTGTTTGATCGCATGGTAGAGACACTTCGCGTTTTCCGTCAAAAGCCTGGTGCCGCTAATCAATATGTCGCAAAGAAAGATGAAGCTCTTGCAACCAGTGTTATTGATGACACTCAAAATACTATAGATATTTCAAGTCAAGAGAAACAACAAAAAGGTAAGGTTGGTGGATCTAATGATTTAATTTTTATGATCATCATTGGTGCTGTTGTTGTTTTTGTTTTAATGAAATTAAAGAAAAAGAAAAAATAGTTTTAGGAAGAGATAGAGAATGAACGTAAAAAAAAAGATGTTTTTAATGAACGTTTAAACGATTGGCATTATGGGCAAGTTGTTTATCAAGTTTTTCTTGATCGTTTTGCCCCTTCCTTAGATCATGAAAAGAAAAAGAAATTCTATTCCTCACCACAAAAACTTCGTCCGTGGCACGAAGTTCCTCGCGCTGGAAATTATCTTGAGGAGCATAGTGTTTGGGAGCATGAAATAGAATTTTGGGGTGGGGATTTAGTAAGTCTTGAAAAAAATCTTTCTTATATAAATGAACTTGGGGCCGATGTTGTTTATTTAAATCCCATTTTTAAATCTTTTACAAATCATAAATACGATACTGAAAATTATCATGAAATTGATCCGCAATACGGTGATATGCAAGATTTGAAAAAACTTGTTAAAAAGATTCATTCTTTAGGGATGAAAATTATTCTTGATGGTGTGTTTAATCATATGGGAAAGCGTTCGCCATTTTTTAATGAGGCACAGGCATTAAAAAAAAGTAAGTGGAGAACTTTTTTTAAATTAGATCCGAAACTTCCCATGAGATACGTAGGCTGGCTTGATACGAAAAATCTTCCCGAACTTGCCCTGACTAAAAAAGTTGTTCAAGATTTTATTTATAAGAAAAAAAATTCTGTTGTTCAGTCCTATCTTCGAAAAGTTGATATTGATGGATGGCGACTTGATGTGGCCTCTAATATTGGACATAAGTTACTAGCAGATCTTACCAAACATGCTCATCAAGCAAAAAAAGAATCAATGGTTGTAGGAGAGATTTGGTCATATCCTGAAGGTTGGTGTCCTTCATTAGATGGAATACTTAATCTTCATACAGGAAGAATTATTTTTGCTTTTTTAGGGAAAAAAATGTCAGCGCGTGTGGCGAGCGCTTCCCTTGAAAAAATGGTCAGCGATTCAGGGATTGATTCTATTTTAAAATCATGGACTGTTCTTGATAATCACGATACCCCTCGCTTAAGGCATATGGCCTCAGAACATTGGGCCTTTAATATGGCCTCACTTTTACAATTTACACTTCCTGGAAATGTTTGCCTCTATTATGGAACTGAAATTGGGATGGAAGGCGGCAATGATCCTGAATGTCGTGCGCCGATGCGCTGGGATCTTCTCAAAAACAATCTCACCCTTGAATTTTTTAAATCACTTATTTCGCTGCGGAAAAAATTTAAAGCTCTTCGAGTGGGAGATTTTAAAATACTTGAGTCTGATGAGCTGTTAGCTTTTATGCGTTTTACAAATAGCGTGCGGGATACAATGATCGTTTTGGCCAATGTTCACGATCATCATGTGAATCAAATTATTCAAGTTCGTGACGGCAAACTTCAAAATGGAACTGAATTTTTGGACTATTTTTCAAATAAAAAATATATTTTGTGGCATGGAACTTTAGATGTTGAACTTTCAGCAAAAAGTTTTCAAGTTTTGATTCCTCAAATAGGAAAAACCAAGAAAGGTTATGATGCTCACGAAAATATTGAGTGATTTAATAGCGCAGTTTTAAAACAGGGCTATCGCTTAATTGCTTTCTTCTTTTGTCGTACTCTTGGGTCGTATTAACAGAAGCATGGTTGACTTCTTGGGCCACTTTATAAATATCGACTCCCGCATCAAGAAGTTCAGTAATAAAAGTGGCGCGAGCAGAGTGAGGGCACAGTTTTGAAGTGATTCCTGCTTTTTTTGCATAATGATCAATGATTTCATTAACGGTGCGTGGATTAATTTTTTTATTCAGATTTTGTGGATCTTTTGGGTTTTTAGTTGGCTGGAAAAGCCAATCATTGGGCGCATGTTTTCGGTCACAACTTTTCATAAAGGATAGATAATTTTCAAGGGATTCAATGGCGAGAGGATGGAGAAGTTTTTGTCCAAGCTTTCCTCCTTTGCCACGGTACTCTAGTATTTTATGATCACTGAGTTCTTTATAATCTTTGCGCCGCAAATTTAAAATCTCACTTTTTCTAAGGCCTGTTGTGAAAAACATGAGAAGAAGTGCTTTGTGCATAATTCCGGCAGCAGTTTTTATATTAATGGTGCTAAGGAAGTGACGAACTTCTTCAGTGTTAAGAGCATTCGTTGGAGTTTTTACTTCTCTTCTTGGGCGTTTTACCGATGAAACAGGATTGAATTTTGTTTGTCCTTTTTCAGTGAGGTAGTCAAAGTAACTTGATAGTGAGGCCAATTTTCGGCCTACCGTTTTTGGGGCCGCAGCATCAGCAGCGACTCCTCCGGTTTCTTGCAAAAAATTTCTAAAGGTGATGATATGATTTCTTTCAATTAAAGAGGGAGAGTTAAAATCAGGATAGTGATCTTCAATGAATTTGAAAAATTGTAAAATATCATTGCGATAACTATTTCTTGTGTATTGTGAGGAATAGTTTTGAAAAAACTCTTCATCGAGAATGATTTTTTTTAACTCATCGTTCATTCGTTATCCTGTTTTAGTATTTCATGAGAGAGATCCCTACAAAAAAGAAAAAAATCAGGGGAAGGCCCGATAAATTTTGAATTCTCATTTACGAGATTGTCCATTCCAATAATCTTTTTAAATTTTGAAATTTTTTCATCGGTACTAATGGCCCACGAGGGTTCTTGAAAAGAAAGACGAAGGCAATGGCATGGAGAGCATGGGATCACAATATCATCATCAAATATTTGAATGGGGTGAGAAAATAAAGGAGTTGCTCCTTTAGATAAAAGAAGATGAATCATATAATCATCAGCGATAGTGAGAAGATTTTCATTGAAATCAACATAACTATATTCGTGAATAGAAAAATTTTCAACTTGCTCTGGACTTACAAAATCGATGTTTGTTCCAAGTTTTTGATGGAGAATTTTGCAGTAATCAAAAATGGGAGAGAGACCTGTCTGAGACTCACCAAGAAAAAGATCCGTTCGGTGAGTCAAAAGGGCCATGAAATCTTTGTTGTGGGGATATTTTTCAATAATTTTATCTAATTTTTTTTCAAATGCTTTAAGCGAGACAAAATTATTATTTAAAAGTCCTGATAAAATGATTTTGTCTTTGATTTTAGCTTGAGGAATTTCGTAGTTATAAAAGGCCACCTGTTTTTTCCAAGTCAGGGGAACAAAAGAGGCGAGGCGTTGGTGAATGATAAAAATACTTGAAATATCTTTTGGTGTGGGGTGATGATGAAAAAAATCAAGGAGAGTGTAAAGTCCATCTCGAATCAGAAAGTAATCTTGGCTTCCGAGCAGATGTTTGTTTTTTTCTCCAAAAAGAAAAAGGGAATGGATCGGAAGAAAATAATCAGAAGAATAAGGGCCCATTTCTAAGCGAAATTTTTCTTGGGCCTTTGTTTTTTGCCCAAGGTTTCTCCGCATGATTTCGTTATTGTAAACGCTTACGAGATTGTCAGAGCAAGCGAGATCGCCAGTTATTTGAATTTTAAGTTGCTCTAAAGTAAGGGGCATAAATATTTCCGTAGAGTTGATTGTGTGAGGCCGTTTGATGACGGAAAGGAGCATTTTTTGAAGTAGAAAAGGCCATCTCAAGAAGTTTAAATTGTCGGCCAAAAGCTGTAAAAAAAGAAACTTCTCTTGAGTGATAATTTTGAAGAAGCTTTGAAATGGCCACAATCCCAAATCGTTCATGATAGTGTTGACTGATTTGTTCGCTGATAGCATCTTGCTGAGGGAATGCCGACATTTTAAAAAGTTGTCCAGGGAGTTGACTGTAGTCTAAGTTGATACGATTTTTTTTGAAATCAACGGGGACTAAAGAGACATAATTTTTTTCATCAGCAAAAGATGCATAACCGGCCCAGTTAGAAAGAAGACCTCGACAACCACAGGCCAATGCTTCCGCAGGAGACATTCCAAAATCTTCGTCATTATGTGTGCTAAGACTTAAATAGCAGTCAGATGCATTACAAAGTTCTAAAAGTTCTGCGTTTTGTAAATTTCCAAGATAGATAATTCGTTTCTTTAATTCGTCCGGTATTAAGGAAAGTTCATGGCGCCAGAGTTGATAGTAAAATCCTTTAGAGCGACTGATTCCAATAAAAGGAATTCCTAAATCATCAAAGTCTCCTGCCAAATAGAGCCTTGAATCCGTTGATGTTTGTGCGAGGAAATGATGAAAGGAACGTATCATTGTAAGAATATTTTTTTGCTCGGAAAGGCGCCCCGTGTAAGTGAAAACAAAATCATTTTTGGGAATATTAAAATGAAGACGTGCTTTCTTTCGTAGTTCTGATGAAAAATAGAATTTTTTTTCATCAACTGGAAATGGGCAATAAAGCACAGAATGATTAAAGTTTTCACAGAAACTTTGGATGAGTGCTTGTTGGCGATGAGAGGCCGCTAAAAAGCAAACTTTAAAATTTTGAAGAAGAGGTTCAAGTTCAAACCATTCTTGAACGTAAAGTGTGAAATCTCCAAAAACGTGAAAATAGAGTATTGGTTTTTCTTGTCCATCATAGAAATAGGCCAAGCTTTGTAAGAGTTTTAGAGGGTGTGGAGCGTGATCGACAAAAATAATTTTTTGTGGCCTAAGATCGAAGATAGACTTAGCAAGTTCAGTTGTTTCGTATCGACTTTGGCGTGAGTTAAAATCAAAAATAGCGTAGTCGCTTTTTTCAAAACAAAGCTCATAGGCCTTAACAAGATTTGGAGAAATAACCTGACAACTCACCCAAGATGATGTTTTAGCACTTGTGATGATAATGTTCTTAATCATATTCAATTTTATTTTTAATCTTGTTTGAGTTCAATATGAAGCTTGTACTTAATTCCAAGATCATTTAAAAAATTGATGATGCTTTTTTTTGAAATAAGAACGTCAATGACTGAAAATCTGGAATTAATATCAATGTGGCAACCATTTTCACAAACAAAATCTCCAGAGCAAACTTCAATTTTGGTGATGGCCTGTTTATTTTTAAAATTGGAATACCACTCAAAAAATTCTTCTAATTTAAGATGAAAGCTTTTTTGAATCTCGGGAAGATCTTCTTTTTTTAAATTATAAAGAAAACGCCCAGCATCCATTTGTTTTCCATTCACGATGAGGTGAATCACCCCATGAGAACAGATTGAAAGATTATTGTTAAAACATTTTGGACAATACATAAGTTGATTATTAATCTAACATAGAATTGCAAGAGAGGGAAAGAATGAATTGTGAAGAATTTTTTTTAAAAACGCGTGATGGAACAAAACTTTTTGTACGTTGGCACAATTTTTCAAAAAAAACGACCATCGTAGCTCTTCATGGCATAGCGGAACACCTTGGTCGTCACGAGTATATACCCGAGGTTTTTGGTCGTGATTACAACGTGATTCAATTTGATTTACGTCATCATGGAAAAAGTGAAGGCACAAAAGGTGATGTTGAGGATTTTGCCCTTTTTATTACTGACCTAGAAGACGTGCTTTTGTTTTTTAAAAATAAAAAGAAAATGGAGGACTACTTTCTTTTTGGCCATTCGATGGGGGCGCTTATTGTGTGGGCCTTTTTGCGAAAAAATGACAAGAATAACTTGATGCCACTTCCTTCAAAGGTTTTCCTTTGTGCCCCACCAGTTCTTATTCCTGGAAGGTTTGGAAAATTGATCCCTTCTTTTTTGTTAGAAGGATTAGCGCGCTTACCACTTTCTGTATGGGTTAAAAATCCATTCAGTATAAAAACTCTTTCTCATAATCCAGAAATTGAAAAAAATCTTTTAAACGATCCCCTTTGTTTTTCGAGTTTTTCTAAACGACTTTTACTAGGTTTGGCCCTTTGTTCTAAGAATAATTTTTCTAGCGCTTTTAGGCCAAATTGTCCTGTGGGGGTGGCCATCGGCTCAGAAGATAAAATTGTCTATTCGCCCAATGTTCTTCATTATTTTTCAAAGTGTGGCCCTCGTCTTAAAACAATGAGTTTTTCTGGAGCCTATCATGAATTACATAATGAAATAGTTTGTTATAGGCGCCCCTATATTAAGTTTTTAAAAACGTTTTTCTTAAAATAATTTTGTCTTTTTAAGAAGAGGCCGTGCTAAAATAAAGCTTATAAATTATAGCGGGGTTTTTTGTTATGGTACAAAAATTTGATAAGCACACCATTTTAATCGTTGATGATGAAGAAAAGCTTCGCGAAATTTTAAGCCTCTATTTAGAAGCTCCTAATAGGACAATTTTGCAAGCAGCTAATGGACAAGAGGCCTTAGATGTTTTGGCCAAAAATAAAATTGATGTGGTGATCACTGATATTTTGATGCCCATTATGGATGGCCTTGAGCTCACTCGTAAGGTCGTTGAAATTGACCCTGATATTCCAGTTTTAATCATAACGGCCCACGCGGGGAAAGAAGAGACTTTAGCGGCCCTTCGTGCGGGAGTTTTTGAATTTATCGCAAAACCTTTTCAAGAAGATTTTGTTTGTAATCGCGTGAACAAGGCCCTTGAAAGAAGATTTATTCGTTTACTTGAAAAAGAAATGTTTGAACTTTTGGTGAAGGAATTAGGTATTTCAGGTGAGGTGAATTTTTCTGGCCTGGGCTTTAACGATCGGACAAAACTTTTAAGACAAGTCACAAATGTGCTCCTTCTTCGGCTCTCTCGCCTCGAAGATAAAAAAGAGCATTCATAGAGCTCAACTAAGAAAGTTAAGATGATTGAAGCACTTTCTGAAAAAAACGTTGATGAAGCGAAGGTCTTCCTTCTTAATTACAGGACAAAATGATATTCCTGCGCAGAAACTTTACGAGTCTATGGGATATTTTAAAATTGGATTTTTTGCTCTTATTTTGGGTTAGAAAGACATGTTGGATTCTAACAAATAAGTTTAGCTCATTAAAAATCCCTGTGAATAATTTTTTAGTTGAGAATGACTTTCACTAGGTTTCGAGAGCTTTTTTTAGAAGGTAAGACGTCGGAGGCCTTAAATTTCGTCACCCAATGCCTCAAATCTCCGACAAGGTCGCCTGATCGAATTTTTAAAAAAGCTAATAAAATCAAATAATTGTTACTTTATGGACTTTGTCACATATTATGGTTTAAAATAATTCTACTGATACAATTTTACACCACTTGTGTATTATGGCAACATAATACATAAGAGCGTTGCTTTTCACCAGTTGGACTTTCTAAATGGATTACAAATAGGCTAATCATTTCATTTTAATACAACAATGAGGTCTTAATCGATGAATACAAGTATTGACTTTATACCACAGATACAAAATCTTTTAATTGAAATCGGAGCGCTACTCGAGCGCATCGAACAATTGCCTTCGAAAAAGCCAGAAATAAGACTTAGGCGGCAAAATCAAATAAAAACGATTCATTCAACCTGCATGATCGAAGGAAACTCTCTTTCATTGTCCGAGGTCACAGCTATCATTGACGGCAAAAGAGTTAAAGGAGATCAAAAGCAAATTAAAGAAGTTCAAAATGCTGTAAAACTCTATGCCATGATTGGAAAGCTAAACCCTTTAGGAGAAATGGATTTTTTGCTTGCCCATCGCATTTTAATGAAAGGGATAATTGATAGTGCTGGCATTTATCGCAATGTTGATGTTGGAATTTCGTCAAATGGGAAGATCAAAACCGTTTTCCCTAGTAAAAAAAAATTAAAAGAATTGTGCCGAGAAATGTTTGATTACATATTGTCGTCTCAAGATAATTATCTCGTCAAAAGTGCTATTATTCATTATTTAATTGAATCGATTCATCCTTTTGAGGATGGCAATGGGCGGATGGGGAGATTTTGGCAAACTCTTTTTTTGTCTTCAAAAAATGATATTTTTTCTTTTCTTCCATTGGAGCTGTTAATTAGAAAACAACAAGCTGATTACTATGAAGCATTGTTTATTGGGCAAAAGGCCGACTCTCCTACTTATTTTGTAAAATTCTGCTTAGAAATAATAAAAGAAGCATTAATTGAAGCCGGAAGATACAAATATGAAAAGAAGGTATCAAAAAAAGAAATGAGACTAAAAAAATCTCGCAAAGAACTTAATGGAAAAGAATTTTCACGCAGTGATTATTTAAAGCTGTTCCCAGACTTGTCCGCTTCTATGGCATCAAAAGATTTGGCCGACTTTGTAAATAATGGCATTCTCGATTGTAATGGAGCAGGAAACACGACCAAGTACAGATTTTAAAATAATTCGCCTTTACATGAAGGCACCATATTTTTCTACACAACTTTTTACAAATTGAAGGGATAAACGTTGTGGAACAGGTCGGCTTAATGAGAATTTTCCCCCGATAGGCCTGTCAGTTACTCGACTTTTAAATTTGTGTACACGATACGTGCAATTCTATTGGCACTATAAACTTCATAGTACGCCTCGGCGTCTCGCCTTGTCCTCCTACCCAGAATTCATTATCTGAAAGACTATAGTGATGTTGATTTGTTCTCAAGAGCTTCTAAGCGTTCCTTAATGGGCGGATGAGAATAATAAAATGCACTGTAAGAGGGATCTGAACTTAAGGGTGAAGAATTATCCTTATACATTTTAAGAAGTGCGCTTGCGAGATGATCACCTTTTCCAAGAGTCTCTACAACGAAACGGTCTGCTTCAAATTCCATCTTTCTTGAAAATTTTGAAAACAAAGGAGTTAGAGGAAAACTATAAGTTGAAAAAATGAGACTAAAAAGAATAAGAGTCATGTGTGAAGAAATCGTCAGTACGCCATGGCCTTTATAAAATAAATCCCAACGGGAAAGAAAACCCATGAGGAGAAAAAAAATAAAACTTCCTGCAATAAAAAGAAGGAGATTTTTTTGAGTGTGTTTTTTTGTCGAGTGCCCTAATTCATGAGCGAGCACGGCCTCAATTTCTTCATGATTAAGATTAAGAAGAAGATTATCAAAAAGAACGACCTGTTTATTTTTACCAAAGCCCGTGAAATAGGCATTTCCATGTGAACTTCGCTTAGACGCATCCATGACAAATAAATTTTTTGCTTTAAAGTTTGTGCGAGCTAAAAGAGCTTTTAATTTTTCTTTTAATTCGCCTTCATCGAGAGGGGAAAATTTATTAAAAAGGGGGGCAATAAAAACTGGGTAAAGCCAAAAAATGAGAAGTTGAATAATTGTGGTGAAAATAAAGGCCCAGGCCCACCAGAACTCGCCACTTTTTTCCATAAAAAGAAGAAGCCCACTTATTATGGGTAATCCAATAATGATGGAAAGTAGGAGCGATTTTAACTGATCCTTGATAAAAAGTGACGGGGTGCTGCGATTAAAGCCATATTTTTCTTCAATCACGAAAGTATGATAAATATCTTGCGGAAGTTGAAGAAGGGAAGAGATCAGTGAAAAAGATCCAATAAAAAGAAGTCCCATGACAAGAGGAGAAAATTGAAAATTTCTCAAAAAATAATCGAGTTTTTCAAGTCCACCGGCCATTGTCCACGTAAGTAAAATCACAAGCGAAATAATATTAAAAGTTCGACGGGCATTTAAATTTGCTAAAGCGTAGTCACAGGCCTTTTGATGACTGCTAAGTTCAATTTTGTTTTCAAAAGGGAAAGGAATTTGTCCTCGCCCTATTTTAAGATGCTCTGATTGACGATTAAAAAGATAGGCCTCAATTCTATACTTGAGAACTAAAGCGAGAAAAAAACAGGCCGTGACTGGAAATTCTTCACGCATTAGGACTCCTTAAAAACAGAAATAAGTTTTACTCCAGTTAATTCACTCAGCCGTTGTTCTATGTGGCGAGCTTCCTCTTTTGAAACATGGAGGAGCTCTTTGACTTCATAATCAAAAATGCCTAAGTGATTGCCGCGATTTTCTCGGTGCCAAGAAAGAGGATAGGGGCGAGTTGGTGTATTAACCTGAATGGCATCAATATTAAGTTCTTTAAAAAGTTTGGCCATTTCAATTAAGTCATCATCGCTTGGGACGCGAAAAACCATAGTTTGAATTTCGATTTTCCCCTTATAATTTTTCCGCACTAGTTTTATACCTTCGATAATTTTATCAAAGGTGACGCCTGAAACTGGCCTGTTCATTCGCTGAAGGCCTTCTTGAGAGAGGGCATCAAGCTTCACTATCACTCGATCAAAATGCTCGAGTTCATTTTGAACGCTGTCTAAGTGTAAAAGGCTGCCGTTAGTAAGAAGAAGAAGCTCTTTTTGAGGAACAAGTTTTTTGAGTTCAAAGGCAAGTTCTTTTAAATTGGCCGCAAGAGTGGGTTCACCACTACCTGAGAAGGTGAGAACATCGAAATCTTCTCTCTTTGTTAAAAGTTCTTTAAAGTCAGCAAGAATTTTTGCTGTAGGAATATAGATTTTTCGTTCATTCGTTTTTCGTTGTATGTCGCCGAGCTGGCAATAAATGCAATTAAAAGTACAAGTTGATATTTCGAAAATGGGATCAACTCCAATTGAATTTCCAAAGCGCCGCGAGTGTACAGGCCCATAGACTGTTTTTTGATTGGGAAAAAGATTTTCATTTTTTGAATTCATGATCTACCAACTCTTGTTGTTCTAAAATTTCCACAGAAAAGGATTCACTCAGGACATGAATCAAGTGGAGGATGTCTTCTTTAAATTCTAAGGTTCCAATTAATTCAAGATCACGATATTGCCCCGACAAACTACTTTCAATAGTGGAGTAGAAGCAAAGTCCTTCGTTTGATTCAAGCGTGAAGTACGCAAAAGCGGAATGTTCCTTAGGAACACGAATGATAAATCGGACCAGTTTGAAATTCTTTTGTATTTTACTTGTTAATTCCATTGACTTGAAGAAGCACACAGTTAGAATAATATTTAGATGCTTCGGCCATCTTATGTCATGGAGGACGAAAGTGAAAGGGATTCCTGCAATCCTATTCATAGTTTTAATGTTGAGCTCTTGCTCATGGTTGACTTCTAGACGCACCAGAGTCGGTGAGGAAGATCGTTCTGTGACGCAAGATTTTGTTCCTAAAGCTCAATACGATCAGCTTCTTTTTAAATACAACGAAATGTTAAGAGCGAGCCAGAGTCAGAATCAGAATCAAAAAGTTTCCGAAAATCAAACTCCTGTACAAACGACTCGCAAAGAAGATTTTATCGACATGGTCGATGATTTAAATAAAATAGCGCCGACAGCTGATAAAAATTTAGGGCATGGAAGTGAAAATACGATTGATGTTTTTAGTAAACAACAAAATGGCCACAGTTCTGTAGCAAAGGACATGGTGCCTGTGGAAGATGAAAGTTTAACGGGTGATGATTCTATTGAAGGTCAAATCGTTTCTTTAAGAAAGGCCAGAGATTTTATTGCGCGTAATGAACATAATGCGGCGACTTCTCTTTTAAAAGAACTTGATAAATCAGCTGTACGACAAATTAAAGTTCAGGCCAAATTTTATATGGCCGAGCTGCTTTTTGCTCAGAAAGAATACGATTTAGCGATGCAAATTTATGAAGAGATTATTAGTAAATATGCTTTTTCAGGAATTGTTTTAAAGGCCTTAGGAAGAGTTGTTGTGTGTACGGAGCGTTTGAAGTTAAGCAAAAAACAGGAACAGTATTATTCATTGTTGCATGAAATTTTTGAAGGAACTTAATTATTAAGACGAGAAACATTTTTTCTATCTTAGTTTCACTAACTCTTGGATTATCATATTCCGGTGCATCTTTTGCTGAGGATTTAGAATTACTTGAGAGTTCTGATTCTAATTTAATTCAGGATACACCGGCCATAGCCTCTCCTTTAGAGGATAAGGATGATCTTGAAGCTTTAAAGCAAGATGTTGGGGATGATCTTTTTCCAGAAAATGCCACAAACACAAATAAAGAAAAAGGGGCCAAGTTTAAATCTTTTGAAGAAGATAAGTCATCTAAAGAAGTTGTCAAAATAAATGAATTGGATGCCGATGAAAAAAGCGCTGTCAGTGAACAGGCGCAATCAAAAGAATTTAACGCCTCTGCCGAAGAAAAAAAATTACTTGAAATGGCCAAAAATTTCCAAACAAAACTTCCAGAAAAAGAGTGGAAAGACATAGCTGGGCGTTCAAAAAAAGATAAGTATGTTGTTCAAAAAGGAGACATGCTCTGGGGGATTGCCAAAAAACTTTTTGGCTCCGGATTTTATTATTCAAAAGTTTGGGCCTTAAATCCGCAAATCACAAATCCGCATGAGATTGTTCCTGGAATGACTCTTGTTTTTGATACAGGCTCTGAAGATTCTTTACCCAATGTTGTCGTCGGAGAGTTTGAAACCGTCGATAGCATTTCAAGTAAAGAAGGTGATTCATTGATTAAAAAAGGGAAACAGGTTTTTGATTTTGAAGAGTTCGGCGATCAATCTAAACCTGCTTGGTTAGATGAGCGTAGAAAGTTAATGGATCAAGGAAGTTTTTTTCAATATGCTTCCGAAGAAACTTATGATGATTTGGCCGATATAGGACGAAAATCTCTCACCAGAGAATATGAAAAATATGAGCCACCTGAAACGAGTATCACAGTTAAGCCACCTGACGAACAATATGATGATGTAGGATTTGATAAAACATCAAAGATTAGTTTTAATTTTAAAGAAGGTTTTTTTCTTAATACTTTTGTGACAACAAATATTGTCCAAGATTTTGGTGAAATTGATTCAAAACAAAATGAAAGCACTTTTATTAAAAAATACGAAACAATTTACGTAAAATTTGATCCTACAGTAAAAGTGAGGCCTGGGGATAAATTTTCTATTTATTCTGCTGAAGGAAAAATTTCCCATAGTATCTCTGATCGAACAGGTTATCGTTATACAGTTTTGGCCCAAATTCAAGCTGAGCGCAAAGTGAATCAACTTTGGGAGTGTATGGTTGTTGATCAAACGGGGGTGGCCAAACGTGCTGATCGCGTGACCGTTTATACACCCAAGATCGAAAAAATTATTAAGACATTTAATCAGCGTAACATTGAAGCGGCCATCATCGCTTCTTACAATGAAAATAACGCTGGTTTATCGATGGGCGATGTTGTGTATCTTGATCGAGGGCGGGCAGATGGCATTGAATTAGGTAACGTTTTTGAAGCTTATTCTTTTCATGATCGCGGGACCGAAAAAAGAATTTCAGCAGATCCAACATATAAAATAGGAGAAATTGTTGTGATTTCTCTTACAGATAATTTTGCCACTGGCCTTATTTCTTCAAGTTCTTCTGAGATGAATTTAGGCACGATTGCTCTCACTAAAACGGCCGAAGCCGCGGCAAAATCAAGTAAAATTAAAAATCAAGATATTTTAAAGGATGCGAAAAAAATTGAAGGCAAAGCTTTAGAAGAATTAGATGTAGAACTTAATATTGATGATGTGAGTAAAGATATACTTGAAAAGGCCGACAGTGTCTCTTTAACGGAAGATGAATTAGAGGAATTAGAGCGTCAAGAAAAAGAAAAATCTGTGATTAAAGATCATGAAAAAGATCTTAAAGAACTTGATAAAATTGAAAAAGATATTATTGATGCAGAGAAAAATCTTAATGATGCAAAGCTTGATGAAGATAAACTTCTTGAGCAAAATGATTTAAATGATGTGGAAAAAAAGAGTAAGGGCATGAAAGCAGATGCTTTTGAGTCTCTTGATGAAATAGAAAAAGATATTGGACGTAAATATCTTGACGAAGATCTTAATTCGAAAGAAAATCCGTACGGTCTAACTGAATTTGATCTTGAAGAAATTGACGAGTTGTTGAATACTGGTAAAGCTAAACCCGCATCAACGTCTAAAAAAGAGTAATTTCTGACTTTTTTATTTTCTTGGAATTGGGATTTATATAAAAGTCTTGGAGAAAAATATTTATCATGGTTAAAACTACAACGACAAAAAAAACGATAAAAACTGCTCCGCCTAAAAAAAAGGCCAAAGAAGTTAAAGAACCCAAGGAAGCTAAAAAGCCTGCAAAAGTCAAAAAGGAAGCCTTGCCAACTGAGGGGGGATATTCTCTTGTGATCGTTGAGTCTCCTTCTAAGGCCAAGACTATTAAAAAGTATCTCGGGAAAGGTTTTCAAGTTGTGGCCTGCAATGGACACATTAAGGATCTTCCAAAATCCAAACTTGGCGTTGATATTAAAAATTTTGAACTTGAATTAGTTCCGATTACTGGGAAAAAAGATAAAATTGAACGTATTCAAGAATTGGCCCTTAAAGCAAGTCGAATTTATCTCGCGCCCGATCCTGACCGTGAAGGAGAGGCCATTGCTTTTCATTTGGCGGAAGAAATTGGAAATAGTAAACCCATTCAGCGTGTGCTTTTTAATGCTATTACAAAAACGGCCGTTCAAGCGGCCATAAATTCACCTTCAGAACTTGATGCTAGAAAATATGAATCGCAAAAAACGCGTCGAGTTCTTGATCGCCTCGTTGGTTATAAAATTTCACCAATCCTTTGGGATAAAGTACAGCGTGG
>Ga0247844_1001049_pt1 | contig 54449 bp, 53 predicted proteins | sample LaCtaG_FD_192421 | JGI IMG/M metagenome (GOLD analysis project Ga0247844, IMG submission 192421) | Freshwater microbial communities from meromictic Lake La Cruz, Castile-La Mancha, Spain - LaCruzMarch201714.5m_1 | ecosystem: Environmental > Aquatic > Freshwater > Lake | place: Spain: Castile-La... | reverse complement strand
CTGCAAAATCCCTTGGAATAAAAGTTCCACTTATTGTTCGTTTGGAGGGGACAAATGTTTCCCTTGGAAAAAAAATTCTTAATGAATCTGGACTGAAAATTACAGCTGCAGATGATTTGGCCGATGCTGCAAAAAAAGCTGTGAGAGCTGCAAAAGCATAATGACAAAATTACAAAGATAAAAATGAGGTTTTATGTCGATTTTAGTTAATAGAGATACCAGGTTGATAACAATTGGTTTGACTGGTAAACAGGGAACATTTCACACAGTGCAATCTAGAGATTATGGAACGACAGTGGTAGGAGGAGTAACTCCGGGTAAGGGTGGAATTATTCACGAAGGAATTCCTGTTTTTAATACCACTACTGATGCTGTTAAGCATACCGGTGCAAATGCTGCCATGATATTTGTTCCTCCCTTTGCTGCTGCCGATGCAATTTTAGAGTGCATCGATTCAAATATTGAGCTCATTGTGGCCATTACTGAGGGAATTCCCATCATTGATATGGTGAAAGTGAAATCTGTTTTAAGACAATCAAATTGCAGATTAATTGGTCCAAATTGTCCTGGGATTATTACTCCAGGTGAATGCAAAATTGGCATTATGCCAGGTCACATTCACATGCCTGGAAGAGTGGGAGTTATTTCTAGGTCTGGAACACTTACCTATGAAGCAGTTTATCAACTAACGCAAAGAGAAATAGGGCAATCCACTTGTGTGGGTATTGGTGGAGATCCAGTAAATGGAATGAGTTTTATCGATTGTTTAAGTTTATTTGAAAATGATAAGGGAACTGATGCAGTCATTATGATTGGCGAAATTGGTGGTTCTGCGGAAGTTGAGGCTGCGCGTTGGATTCAAAGACATATGACAAAACCAGTGGTGAGTTTTATTGCTGGAGCGAGTGCGCCTCCAGGAAAAAGAATGGGTCATGCAGGAGCAATTGTTTCTGGAGGAGAAGATACTGCAGAAGCAAAATTTTTGATTTTAGAGGAGTGCGGAGTGGTCATTGCGAGATCTCCGGCCGAACTTGGTGAAAAAATTGAGCAAGTTTTAGTTTGATAATTCAAAGAAAAATGTCATAAGAGATAAAAACTTATTATTTCAGGGAGAATTTTTATGTCGATTGAAAAAACTTTTAGCATTTTAAAACCTAATGCAGTGATGGATAACAATGTTGGAAATATAATTGCTCACTTTGAGCAGGAAGGTTTGAGAGTTGCAGCAGCTCGTTTTACAAAGTTAAGTAAAGAAAAAGCGGAAGGTTTTTATATTGAACATAAGGACAGACCTTTTTTTGCTTCCTTAGTTAATTTTATGACTTCTGGCCCAGTGCTATTGCTTGTTCTTGAGGGTGATAATGCAGTGGAAAAAAATAGAGAAATTATGGGTGCTACAAATCCAAAAGATGCCAAAGAAGGAACCATAAGAAAATTATATGCGGCATCAATTGAAGCAAATGCCGTTCATGGATCTGATTCAGCTCAATCAGCAGAAAGAGAAGTTGCTTATTTTTTTGATAAGGGTGAAATTTTCAAAAGATTTTAATAGAGAGTAAAATTTTCACGTTGCGTTGCGTTATTTGCCAATTTGGGTTATGGTGCCTTTCGATCGCCATCATAAACAAATTGGTAAATCATGAATTTCGAATTAGGTTCTTACGTATTTGTTGCAGGTCACGGAGTTGGTCAAGTTTTATCACTTGATACAAAAACTTTGGGCTCTGCCATTAAAGAATTTTTGCAAATTAAATTAATTTCTTCAGATGCTAAAATTTTAGTTCCAGTTGAAGCTTCCCAAAATATTCGAAAAATTATTACTAAAGACGAAGTTATTGGGATTTATGAGTTTTTACAAAATCGTGAAAATATTAAGTTTAATAAATCCACATGGAATCGAAGATCGAGAGATTACATGGAGAAGATCAATACGGGTTCACTTCTAAATATTGCAGAAGTATTGAGAGAAATTCTATTAATACAAATTGGAAAAAAATTAAGTTTTAGCGAAAAGAAAGTTTTAGAAATGTGCAAGGATCATCTCGTTCGAGAAATTTCTATTTCCACTGGCCATGAAGCAACGCAGATTTCTGGTCAGATTGATTCTATCTTCAGCGCTGTTGAATAGTGCCAATGGTATAACTCGCTTTAATATTATTTTATTATTCAAGATCACCTCTCTTCCCCTATAATAAACAAGATCAATTATACATTTATAGTTTTCATGAAAATGAAATGGGGAGTCTACAATGACAGTGAGGGTTCGATTTGCCCCTAGTCCAACGGGTTATTTACATATTGGAGGAGCAAGAACTGCTCTTTATAATTATTTTTATGCTAAGGCCAATAAGGGCAAATTTATTTTGCGTATTGAAGATACGGATTTAGATAGAAGTACGAGAGAATTTGAAGAATTACAAATACAAGATTTAAATTGGCTTGGGATGCAATTTGATGAGGGTCCAGGAGTGGGTGGTCCCTATGGTCCATACCGTCAATCAGAACGTTTAGAGATTTATAAACGTTATGCTTTAAAATTAATTGATAAGGGACTTGCTTATTATTGTTTTGCTACTGAAGAAGAATTGGAACAGATGAAGGAGCGCTGCCTTGCTGAAGGTCGACCTCCCCACTATGAAGGTAAATGGCGTAATCCAGAAAATTTTGTGGAAGCATCTGCAAGGCTTGCCGCTGGTGAAATGCCAACTATTAGATTTAGAGTTCCACTTAAATCCTATGTTTTAAATGATCATGTTCGCGATCGCGTCGTTTATCCTGAAAATATGGTGGGAGATTTTGTTTTAATTCGGTCTTCGGGGCTTCCTGTTTATAATTATTGCTGTGTGGTCGATGATGTAGAAATGAAAATTACCCACGTAATTAGAGGTGAAGATCATTTATCAAATACAGTAAGGCAATTAATGATTTATGAAGCCATAGGAGCAACTCCTCCAGAATTTGCTCATCTTTCCCTTCTTATTGGAAAGGATCGTCAGAAATTATCTAAGCGTCATGGAGCTACTTCAGTTAAGCAATATCAAGATGAGCATTATTTACCAACAGCAGTCATAAACTATCTGTGCTTACTTGGTTGGTCTAATCCAGAGGAAAAAGACATCTTTAATGAAGCTGATTTAGAGCGAGTTTTTAATTTGGATAGGTTGAGTAGATCTCCTGCTATTTATGATCCAGAAAAATTTAAGTGGGTTAACGGAGAACATTTAAAGCGTTTAACTGAAAGTGAACTTAAATTGGCGCTCGAAAATGTTTTATCAAAATCCCATGACTATTTTTCCATGAGTGATTCCTGGAAAGTTGATTGCATTAAATTTTTTAAAAATCATTTACAATTTTTTACGGAATTTGAACAAAAACTTAATGATGATATTTTTTATACAGAATCAGTGGAGAGTGACATTGTTAAAGATATTAAGTCCTGGGAAACAACTCCAAAAATTGAAAATCAGGTGAGGGATTGGTTAAAAAATCAAAGTGGAGATTTTTTAGAGTCAAAGGCCCTTGAGACTTTGATTAATGAAGTGAAGGAAAAATGTCAGGTAAAAGGTAAACCATTATTTATGGGAATTAGAGTTACTTTGACTGGTAAAGATCACGGTCCTGAACTTAAAGATCTTATCCCTTTAACGCCATTAAAAATTTTAAAAGCGAGATTAGGTATAAAATAAATATATTATAATTATAATAAATTAATGTTTTTAAGGTTGAGAATATTATGTCATTAAAAATTTTAAATAATCTAACTCGAAAAAAAGAACTATTTACTCCCTTGAATGGAAAAAATGTGAAATTTTATTCCTGTGGACCTACTACCTATGATTTTATGCATGTGGGTAATGCTAGAGCTCTCGTGGTGGGTGATTTAATGTATAGGGTTTTAAAGACTCTAGGTTTTAATGTGACTTTTGTTCGAAATTTTACGGATGTTGATGACAAAATTATTGCTGCAGCAAAGGCAAATGGGGTGACTGCTACTCAACATGCAGAAAAATTTATTCATGAATGTAACGTTGATATGAGGCTGCTTGGTTTATTAGAACCAACTCATACTCCAAAGGTAACAGAAACTATTCAAGAAATAATAGAAATGATTGAAAAAATACTAAAAAATGGTCATGGATATGTTTCAGCAAATGGTGATGTGCTTTTTCATGTTCCAAGTAAAAGTGATTATGGAAAACTATCAAAAAAAGATTTAGAAGGTCTAGAGCATGGAAGGCGCGTGGAAGTTGATGGACAAAAAAAACACCCTGCGGATTTTGTTTTATGGAAACCAGTTAAAGAAGGTGAAGATTCGAAAGAAATTGATGCCGCATGGCCCTCACCTTGGGGAGTGGGACGACCTGGATGGCATATCGAGTGTTCTGCCATGGCCAAGAAATTTTTAGGAGATCAAATTGATCTTCATCATGGAGGAGTGGATTTAATTTTTCCCCATCATGAAAATGAAATTGCCCAATCAGAAAGTGCAAATGGATGTGTTTTTTGTAATACTTGGGCCCATAATGAATTTTTAAATTTTGCTTCTGAAAAAATGTCAAAATCCCTAGGAAATGTTGTTACCATAAGAAAATTTTCCCAAATGTATGCGGGATTTATATTACGACATTTACTTCTTAGTGTGCACTACCGGTCCAAATTAGATTGGAGTGAGGAAATTATTGAAAGGGCCATTCAAGAATCCACAAAAATTCACGATTTTTGGCATGAGTTTAAAATGATTAAAATAGAGGATCTAGTTGAGGACACTAGGCCGGAAAGCACATTGCTCTTAAAGACAATTCAGGATATTCAAAAGGAATTCATAGAAGAACTGGAAAATGATTTTAATAGTGCTGGAGCTCTTGGACAATTTTTTAGTTTTTTGAAAGAAATAAAAACATTTATGGAAGAAAAAAATAAATCAAAGGCAATTTATACTGCAGTTAAAGAATTTATGACTTTGTTTTCCACATCACTCAATCTAGTAAATGATGCAAACTTGGATGAGAATAGAAAAAAATTAATTGAATTAAAGGGTGCTAAAAAGACAGCACTGGGAAGTGATGAGGTACTAATAATTGAAGGACTCATTCAAGAAAGATTACTTGCGAGAAAAAATAAAAATTTTAAAAGATCCGATGAAATTCGTGATGAGTTAATAAAGCTTGGAATTACTATTCAAGATAGTCCAAGTGGCGAAACCACCTGGACAAAAAAATAAAAGTTATTTTGTGATAAAGTGCTCTTCTTAGAGTGCTTTGAAAAAAAACTGGGTTGAATTTGCTTTTTGGGAAGTTGGTGGAAAGTTAAGTACTAATATAGAATTAACATCACTTAATGCACTAGTGTCATTTATAGTAAAATAAATTGTGCCAGCAATGGATTCTTTCGGTTGAAGCGCTGAAGAATATAGAGATAACAATTTAAGTTTTTTAATTTTATTTTCTATTGCAATTATTTCTTCTTCAAATTTTTGATCATCTTCCTTACGTTTTTTTTCTCGTTCTAATTTTGCTGGGGTTTCTTTAGTGAAGATATCAGTGACGTTACCTACTAAGTCAAAACTATCAATTTGTCTTTCTTTTACATTTTTAATTTGTTGTTGAAGGAATTTTTCATGGGCAATTGGGTCTCTTAAAGAAAGGATAAGTGGTTTTTTTGAGAAGTCAGTTTTATGTTTAATTTCAAGAGTTATACCTTGAAGGGAAAATATTTTTTTGTCTTTGGTATTATTATAAATTTTAAATTTAAAGGTTAGGGCCTTTTCATTTTCATCGTGGCCCGTATAAAGTCCTTCGAGGTCTAGCCCGTTATGTTTTTTTGAAATAGTAGGCAGTCCTTCAAGAAAAGAATTACTATCTCCGTCATTTACAAAATCTCTAAGGGGTGGTGCTGGAGGCGTTGTTGAGCAGGAATGAAGGACTAATGAGATAAGAATTATGCCTGTTTGAAAATAAGTAGTTTTTACATTGAGGGTCATTTGAGATCTCTTTTTGTTTAATTATAATATTGCGATATTATAAATAAATAATAAAAATACCTTTGTCATTGAGTAATCTTTTCAGAGGGGCTTGCAGATATTAACGCGACGAGTTATAGTGCGGGCTCTACAACTCGTAGAATGAATAAGGAGCATCATCATGATTAGATTATTACTTGCATTTTTTCTTGTAAATTTAACGATTTCAGGTGCAAAGGCAGCTGATGACACAGCAAGCTGTAAAGAGTCTTGCCTTAGTTCCTTTAAGGAGTGTCGCCAATTTCAAAGAGATAGAGTTGATTCAGGCGAAGTAACCGATATTAAGCCACGGTTTTGGGCAAAAATTAAACTTATTCAAACTATTTGCAAAAAAGAAAGATCTGATTGTATGGAAGATTGTTCAGAAAAATAGAGCTTAATATAATACATTTTGATTCACTAATGTATTTTTAATGATGATATCTTTTTGGATTCCACCAAGAAATTTACTACTTTCAAAAGTGGAATCATATTCAAAAGGATCTTTTTTTCCAAATTCAGTAAAAAAATTTTTCATCATTGTTTGATAAATTTCAACAATACTAGAAATCTTAGAAGAACTGACTTGAGATAGAAAAGTAAATAATCTTTCGCCTGTTTGACTAGAAATTGTACCAGCTAACATACGTCCATCTCTTAGTGACCCCGTTTTTCCGATAACACTTCTGCTCCAAGAAATATTTTTTTTCAAAGTTCCTTCTAGCCCAGCAACAGGTAGCCAGTCAAAGAGTGGCGAAAAGGAATTTTTATCAGGTATTAAAAAATCATCAAATTGATCTGCATTTTGTCCCTGTGCAAGTAATGAAAGTTGAGTGATTACTTTTAAAACTGTTTTGCATGAGGTTTTATTTACATTTCTTCTGGAGGTATTATCTTTGGTAATAGTTAGAGGAATTCCTGAACCAGTGAAAAAGTTGGCCTCATTTTGATCCTCAATAATTTTGGAATCCTGAAGAAATTGGATTAATCCAGTTGCTCCACCTAGAAAATTAAATAGAAGATCACTTGCAGGGTTATTGGAGTAGGTATTAATAAATTTTAACAAGTCTTTTAGAGGTGCAGAAGGAAACTGAATGGGAATAGTATCATCCTCGGAGATTGGGTTTTCTTTTGAGTATGATATGGCATCAACAGAGAAATTGAGATTTGTTTTAATTGCGCTAGGAAAATTTTTAGCATGAACAACTAATAATTTTTTTTGTGATGTGGAGAGAAGTTGGGTATTAAAGTAGGTCATTAAATTATTTTTAACTGCTGTTAGGCTAGAAACATAGGGACCAAAATATTTTATACCATTAGAAATTCTAGAATGTTCATAATGGTGATTTTCAAAGATGCTTGGGAAAAATAAAAATTTTTCGTCAAATGTAATTTTTGAAACATGTTGAATTCCTAATTTATTTAAATTTGTTATTATCCACCATATTTTTCTTTCGCCCATTAACGGATCACCATCACCTTGGATATGTATACGATTGAGTTTTTTTGAATAGAAAAAAGTTGTATGGAATTGGTAGTTTTCGTCTCCAAGTTTGTTTAAGGCCCATAGACTCGTAAAAATTTTTGAAACTGAAGCTAGGGGAAGGAGTAGATTTTCCTGATTTCCTTCGATATTTCCATCTTCATTAATATAGCAGTAGGATACTTTATTTTTAGGAATAGATTTTTCTTTTAGTTGATTTAACCATAAATTTTTTAAAGAAATGTTAGTTGCATAAGAGTAGGATAGTATTGATGAGGGGAAGATGAAAAAAAATCCTAAAATTAAAGCTAAAACGAGACGCAGACTGTTCTTAGTTGCAAACATTAAATCCCTCCTTCCGTGGTGGGTAAATGATTAAAAAAAGAGAAAATCTTTTTAAATTGCAATCGGATTATCAACCGAGTGGTGATCAACCGAATGCTATTACTTCTATTGTAAACCATTTTGAAAATGGCGATAAATTTGTTACGTTACTTGGAGTGACTGGCTCAGGTAAGACTTTTACAATGGCCAATGTCATTGAAAAAATTCAAAAAAAATGTTTAGTTTTGGCCCCAAACAAAACTCTTGCTGCACAATTGTATTCAGAATTTAAGCAATTTTTTCCCCATAACACAGTTGAGTATTTCATTTCCTATTACGATTATTATCGTCCAGAAGCTTATCTTCCCGGATCAGATACTTATATTGAAAAAGATTCTGCTATTAATGAAGAAATTGATAAGTTAAGGCATTCTGCAACAAAAGCGCTTCTCGAAAGAGATGATGTGATTGTTGTTTCATCGGTTAGTTGTATTTATGGTATAGGTTCACCAGTGGAGTATTCCGATGGAAGAATGAAATTAGTTGTAGGACAAGATTTAAAGCAGGAAGATTTTTTATTTGAATTAATTCATAGGCAATTTCAGCGTTCCTTTGAAGGAGCACTAGAGAGAGGTTTTTTTAAGGTTCAAGGAGATGTGGTGGAATTAATTCCGTCCTATGAGGATGATCTCATTTTACGGATTGAATTTTTTGATGGAGTTGTTGATAGATTATTTTTTTATGATCCATTGAAAAAAATGAATCATGGTTATTTGTCTGAAACAATGATTTACCCAAGATCTCACTATATGGTGGGAAAAGAAAAATTAAAACTGGCGCTAAAATCTATCCAAGAAGAGTTGCGACTGAGAATTAATGAATTAGAGCAGATTGGAAAATATTTAGAAGCAAATAGACTGGCCCAACGAACGATGCTTGATTTAGAAATGTTAGAAGAAATTGGCTTTTGTTCAGGCGTTGAAAATTATTCAAGACATTTAAATCAGTCTGCTCCAGGCTCACCACCACCAACGCTAATTGATTATTTTGGCGATGATTTTTTATTATTTATTGATGAATCACATTTAACAATTCCTCAAGTTGGCGGAATGTATGCAGGAGATAGGTCTCGCAAAATGACTCTAGTGGAGCACGGATTTCGTTTGCCTTCAGCACTTGATAATAGGCCACTAAATTTTTTAGAATTTGAAGAGCGATATAAATCAGTACTTTTTGTTTCTGCTACCCCTGGAGATTATGAATTAGAAAAAACAAATGGTGAGTTTGTAGAGCAAGTGATTAGACCCACTGGCCTATTAGATCCTCTCATTGAGGTGAGAGAAGCCCATACTCAAGTTGCTGATATTTTAAATGAATCAAGAAAAGTGATTGCTAAAAATCAAAGAGTTTTGATTACCACATTAACAAAAAAATTATCTGAAGAATTAACAGTTTATTTTACTAATAACCAAATGAGGATTCGATACTTGCATTCGGATATTGATGCCTTAGAGCGAGTAGAAATTTTAAAGGCACTTCGCAAGGGTGAATTTGATATTTTGGTTGGAATTAATTTACTAAGAGAAGGATTAGATCTTCCCGAAGTAGCTTTGGTGGCAATTTTAGATGCTGATAAGGAAGGTTTTCTGCGCTCAAAAAGATCATTGATTCAGACCATGGGGAGGGCAGCACGAAATTTAGAAGGGCGCGTGATTATGTATGCCTATAAGATGACATCAAGCATGGAACAAGCAATTCAAGAAACTGACAGAAGGAGAGCGATTCAGTCTAAATATAATGCTGATCATGGAAAGGTTCCAAGATCACTTGGTTCAAAAAGCCACGAAACTTTTTTTAGTGGATCTGAAGGGCCCAATCGAATACTGGAGGAGAATGATCAAGAAATGATGTCGAATGAGGAGCTTGATCAATCAATTACTAAATTAAAATTGGAAATGAAAAATTGTTCTGATGCATTAAATTTTGAGCATGCTTTAGTTATTCGAGATAAGATAAAAAAACTTTCTCAAATGAGATTAATGAACTAATAATTATTGAAAATCCTTATAAAATTATAACCGAGTCTTAAAAATTGGAGAAAAAATGTACAGAAAAGTTAATTTGAAATTCTTATTTATTGGGTTTGGATTAGTTGTTACTAGTTTAAACATTAGCGCTGATGAAGATAAGGAAAAAATTATTGCTCAAAGTAAGGAGCATTTCTTGAAAAATTTAGATCAAAAAATAGAGGTTTTACAACAGGCCAAAATATGTGGTGCTAAAGCAAACTCTAGAGAAGAGTTAAAGATTTGTAGAAAACAACTTTTTAATTCATCTGAGATTGCGAGAGAGGAAGATAAAAAGAAAAGACAAGAGGTTAAATCTGAATTGAAAAATTTAAAAAAAGATAAATTGGAAAAAAAATTAGATAATCTTAATAAGTCAATTAATTCAGAGCCAACTCCTACGAATTAAAAAGTAATTGTGCATACTCTTAATTATTTAAAATTTTTTTCCGATAGGTATAAAAAGAAAAAATGCACTGTTTTAAGTATGATAAAAAACAGTGCCATTATTTGGGAGTAATAGATTATGTCATTAAAGAGTGATGCTAAAATATTAGTTATTGATGATATGAGTACCATGAGAAAAATTATAAGAAATATGCTCAATAAGATGGGCTATATGAACATAACAGAAGCTGATGATGGAGATCCTGCTTGGAAGTTAATTAGTGAAGCACAGGGAGCAGGAGAAGCTTTCGATTTTATAGTTTCAGATTGGAATATGCCAGGGATGACAGGATTAGATTTATTAAAAAATATTAGAAGTTCTGAAACTTTTAAAAAATTGCCATTTTTAATGGTCACCGCCGAAGCTGAGCAGGCAAACGTTGTTATTGCAGTAAAGGCAGGAGTGAGTAATTTTGTGGTAAAGCCATTTTCAATTCAAGTTTTAAAGGAAAAGATTGATAAAATTTTTCCTTAAATAGGAATTAGACTAGCTAGATTTTTTTTAACGGAGCATGAAACATGTTAATGTATTTAGATCCATCTATGAAAGAGATTTTAGATGATTTTGTTTTGGAGTGTGATTCGCAGGTTAAAGTAATTGAAGATATTTTGTTTGAGCTTGAAGATGATTTAACTAATAATGCTTTATTTGAAAAATTTGGCCAAGTAATTGATCGGATGATGGGGGCAGCTAAGTCTTTAGAAATTTCTGAGGTGGCAGTTCTCTGTGAGTTAGGTAAAACTCTAGGTTATAAATCAAGTCAGATTCAAGATGAGAAATTAAGGTCGATTGTGGTGGCAGTAATGTTTGATGCAATCGATTTATTGAGGATTTTAAATCAAAAATTAAAACATTCTGATGAACTTAAAATTAGTGAAATTAGTACTGAGGCTTTTGTTAATAGAATGAGATGGTTGGGAGATAAATTTGCTAATATTAATAGAAGTTCAGTTGTAATTGGTAATACAGATAACATTATGGAACAAAATGATATTAATGATTTGTTGAAACAGTTAGGGATGTAGTAATGAAAACTAAAGTAGTAATACTTATTGATAAAAAAAGTTATTATAAATACGAAGAGAAATTTTTATGCCAAATATTGTAACAGAAACAACGATTAATAGTGCACAAGCTTCAAGATTTCTTGGTTTTTCAAAACCTTTTATTGATGCCATAAAAGCTGTATTTGAAACAATGGTTTATTCTAGTCTACAGCCTGGTAAGCCCGCCTTTAAAAAAGAAGAATCCATGTTTGGAGATATAAGTGTTGTGATGGGATTAAATGGAACTGTAAAAACTCCAGAAGGGACTGCTCCATTTAAAGGAATGATGATTATTAGTTTTAAAGAAGATGTTTATGTAAAGGTTTCAAATGCCATGCTTTCTAGTAACTATAAAAATTATAATGATGAGATTAAGGATGTTGGTGCAGAGATTTCAAACATAACCACTGGAAATGCTAAGAAAATTTTAAGAGAAATGGGTTATGTAATTGAAATGTCCATACCATCAACTGTAACAGGGTTGAATCACCGAGTTCAATATCCAGAAAAAACTCAAGTGATCTTAATTCCCTTTGATTCATTACATGGTACTTTTGTAATGGAACTTTGTTACCAAGACTGAGAGAAATAAAAAAATTAGGAAAAATAGTTGCCATAGGGAGTTTCTTTATTCCCCTGCCAAACAACTAATTTGCAATCAACATATTTATCAAAATTCTCTAATTCATAATTTTGTTCAGAGGCATCGATTTTTGCAAAAGTAAGATAGTGACCGTTATAGTTAAAGGAGAAATCTAAACTGATGATTTTTGTCCAGGTTCCTGTGTTAATAAAAGTTGATCCATCTCTGAAGTGTCGAAAGCTTGGATGGTGAGTGTGGCCCACAAGAAGAACTTTGGCATCCTTATGTTTAGCAAAAAATTTTCTTGTTAGAGTTTCATAGTTTTGAAACATTAGTAGTTCTTCTTTCATGTCTTTAATAATTCCTGAAAAATTTAGCTTTTTAATATAGAAAGACCAAAGATAAAGTCTCACCATGACAAAAAATGCAACGTTGGAAAACATAAAACGCAGAGTAAAAAAAGTATCGTAAACTAATCCATGGATTAAAAATTTTTTAATAGGCTGAATTTGATTAATGTATGGGCGTTCAATTTTAAATTTATTGATAATATTGATACAGTAATAGGATCCCCAGGTAGGTTTAATATAGGATCGGAATTTAGCATCTTTTACAAGGGAAGTATCGGGATTAAAGGCATGGGCTTTTTCATATTGGTGACCATGTTGCAGATAAATTCCTTTTAACGGAGAGTAGATATCTTCAGTTGGAAAAAAAATTTTTTCTCTGACTTCTTCGGGAAAAGATTCTTTAAAGGCAATTTGAACTGCCGGTAAGAGAATTTCTGCATCATGATTACCGACGATATAGACAATCTTTTTATTATTGTGTTTTAGAAAATTTGCAATTGCCGTAAAAACTTCTCGGTGAGCGTCTCTGATAATATAAAGTTTTTTGATTGATGCTTCTTCACTCCAAAATTCGTCTTCAAAATAGTTTACGTATGGGGTTGCCAGAAAATCTAAGAAATCCCCATTAAAGATAATTTCAACTTGGCGGTCTTCATAATGTTTTGTAGAGAAATATTTTAAGAGGTTAATTAATTCTTCATCAAAAAAAAAATCTTCCAGCAAATTTCTTCTTTCTTTGAAAAATTCTCCAGCGCCAAGGTGTAAGTCAGAAAGAACGATGATTGTCTTTCCACGTTTGAATGTATTTCTTAAAACTTTCATTCTAATGTAATCTTAATACTGTAATGTATGAAATTCTAGTTAATTACGATTAGTTTTTATTGAACTAATAAAAGCAAAATCTTTTCCTGATGGTGATAGTATCCTGAGGATAAGGTGCTCTGATAATGTAACTTTTTCTATTTGATTTTTTCTATTTAAAATTTCAAAACTTGAATCTTCACCACTAGGTATCTTGATAAACTTAAGAGATTTATTTTTACTTTTATCAAAAATATCAATGAGGTAATCTACTTTGGTATTGTTTTTAATAATGAGATTTAAATCACCTATTTTGCTTGATTCAAGAGGATAAGTGAAGTTTTGATCTAATTCATTAATTGTTAATAGAAATGACTGATTGGTCATTGTTTGTTTTTCAACTTCTATTGCATGTCCAATTGAATTTAAATGAAAAGTTGTTATCAAACTGATTATAATAGTTATTTTTAATAATGATTTCATAATACCATTTTATCTTCTGAATTTAGATAGATAAATCCTTGGTAAGTTTTACCGCTGTGGTAATATAAACCATGAGTCATTTTTGAGATTTTCATATGATATTTGTTCCGATTAGAACATCCACAATGCGTCCTGAAGTTAAATTAACTTTTGAAATTTATATAAAGTTATTGGATAGATATGTACTGTATATAAAACATGGCGATGATATTAGAACTGACCGTTTAGAAAATTTGAAGAAGAGAAAAGTCAGGCAACTATTTATTCCTGCGGAACATGAATCAGATTATCAAATTTTTTTAGATAATTATTTAATAGAGGCTGGACAAAATGTCATGATGTCCACAATTGAAAAAGCTGAAGTGGTAAACAGTTATGCCACTGGAGCAACAGAGGAAATTTTTAAGGATCCTCGCAGTAAAAAAAGTTATGTAAAAGCACAAAAAGCTGCAAAGGGTATTTTAGATATTGTAGTGAAAAATGAAGATGTTTTAAAAAGCTTAGTTATGTCCAACTTAACAAGTGATAGTGATAATAAATCTGAAATGCTTATTCGAAATTCGGTCAATGTTTCTACAATTGCAGTCAAATTTGGTGAAAAAATGGGATTATCTAATGCCGATCAAGAAATTCTTGGAATGGCGGGATTATTCCATGATATAGGCATTTCCAAGCTTCCGCCTCGGGCTTTGGATTTATTATTTATTAAGGAATCAGAATATGTTGCTTCTGATTGGGGAATTTATAAATCGCATCCTGAAACAGGTGTAGATCTGTTAAAAGATAGAGATTATGTTTCTCCCGATTTATTGCTTCTCATTCTTCAACATGAAGAAAAAAAATCTGGCTCTGGCTTCCCTAAGGGTTTACATAAATTAAGTAAGCAACAGGAAATATTTAATTTGTGTTGTTTTTATTCCAAGCAGGTTCTTTATTTAAAGATTCCCCCTGCTGAAGTTTTAAAGTCAATCATGATTGATGAAGTCGGAAATTATGAGTTAAGTTTATTGCAAAAATTTAGAGATTTTTTAAAACAAGAAGGACTGTTTTAGTCTGATTTTCTGGTCTTTTTCATTTAGTTATACTGATTTCTTCCGATGAGTATTCTGGAGAATGTTAGGATGACTCATTTCCTCAATCCTTATCTTTTTATTTGCAGAATTAGTTTTATCACCAGTTTTTTTCTGGTGATCTCGTCCTGTTCTAAAGAAGAATTTACGCAGACAACAACTACAACGACAGAAACCGCTGTGGAAGTTGTTGTTGAGGAAATAATGGGATGTTCAACGTTTTCACCTCCACCATTAGACATATTACTTATTTATGATAATTCTTCTAGTTTGAAATTTTTTAAGCGAGACATTAAAGCCAGTTTACGAGAACTAGTGACGAGCATTTTTGATAACTATAAAGATTATAATATTTGTATTACACCTTTAATTGCAGATGCTGGTTCAGCTTATCAAAATTCCTGTCAATTTAGAATTAGTAGCAATAATGTTATAACATCATCTCCCAGTGTTGGAGTTAATGATGTTGATCTCGATGGAGCTGAAGTAGATTTTTCTCAGGAAAAAGGAATTTCTAGAACCTATAATTTAATAAAAAACTTAAGAGATCCCCAAAGCGTAAATGGAATATTGAGAAATAAATCCTATACTGTCGCGATACTTATTTCCAATGGCGATGATACGGAAAGATTTAGAAGTGGAATAAATATAATGAATGATGAACTTTTAAATGAATATAAAAAGAAGTTTTTAGATTTAACTTTTTTAAATAAAGATGTTTCTAATCAAACTTCCTTAAGCCAGTTAAGATTTATTAGTCTTGTAAATTATACTAAAACTAGTGGATGCAGTAGTATGACTCGTGACCCAGGTGCGAGATATAGAGCTCTATCTTCTTCAATATATTCTGGGCAAGGTCTTAGTGATGATACTCAGGATCCCTATCCAGATAGCTATAATCTTTGTCAGTCAAAGATGGAAGATATTTTCAAAACAATTGGCGATTCAATTAACAAACTAAAAATTGGACATACTTATAATCTATGGCCTCTCGGTTCCATGCTTGGTAAAGATCCAAATAAATTAAAAGTGCTAAGATCTTCCACAAGACAACTTATTCCAAATGATCCCATCGATGGTTATACTTACGATCCAAGTCTTGCTAAAAAAAATATAAGATCCTTTCCTGGAATTGGCGTGGCACCACCTGAAGAATATAGTGGGCCTTTTGTTGTTTTAAATGGTTCGGCCGAGTTAGTTTATCCAGATTGTTTAATCCTTAAGAAAGAAGACTATACAAAATATTATGGATATTTTGTCCTACCTGATGAACCTAAAGTTGATCAAATGAAAATTTATATAAATGGAAAACTTATACCAAAGGGTGGGAGTGATGGCTGGAGTTATCTTGGTTTCCAAGAAAGTACTTATCTATTAGTAAATTCTAATTTAGATGACACGCCTGCTCCTAAGCCACTTGAAAATGTAGATAAATATTATAGAACAGGATATGTAATAAAATTTAGCGGTCAATCGGTTTATACCGACGGTGACAAAGTCGGTGTATACTACAAAAAAGCTCCATTAAAATAGCACTTCAATAAAAAATCGCAAATTCTTCATAAGAAAATTTGTTCCTAGAGCAAGTTGGGGTTAAACTATTGTTATATGGGAGAGAGAAATATTCATATGAATGATCAATGGTATTATTATTTTCAGAATAAGCAGGAAGGTCCTGTTAGTGTAGATTTTTTGAAAGAGATTATCCAAAAGGGACAATTAGATCATTCGGCCTATGTTTGGACGAAGGGATTTGCCGATTGGAAAATGTTAAAAGATGTGCCAACTCTCTTTGAAGAACAGGCTCAACCATCTCAAGTTCAAACTCTTCCTGGAAAAAAAGAAAATACGAATGTACAAAAAACTTCGAGTTTTAAGGAAGGCTCTCTTTCTGGAGCTCAAGCAACATCTACAAGTTCAAGCCAAACTATTGACTCTCGATTAGATGAAGTGATTCCAACTCTTGGTGTTTTAAAAGAGGATGATAAATGTATTTATTTAAAAACTGGTTTTGATAGGGGCGGAACTCCTAAGGAGTATGGTCCTTACGATTTAACTATGCTTAAGAAACTTTATCAAACAAGTAGAATAAATGGACGAACTCTTGTTTATTTTCCAGGTTTAGATTGCTGGAGAGTTCTGGCGATTTTTGGAGATTTTGAAGATATTTTTCATGATATGCCTCCGATTATTCAAGAAAGTGATAGGCGAAGATGGGAAAGAAAACCCTTCACTGCAAGATTATTTTTTACATCGGATAATCAATTTTATGAAGGTGTTTGCAAGGATCTCTCTGTTGGTGGAATGCAGGTTTTACTTTACCAATTTCCAGGTAAAGTAGGTGATGTGATAAAAATGAATGTGCATCCTGAAAATCCAGATCATCACTTTGTGGCAAAGGCAAGAATTGTAAGAATTGCAAAGTCTGATGGCGCCATTTCAATGGAGTTTATCGATTTAAATGAAGGGGCAAAAAAGGCCGTGAGTAATTACATTCAATATGGCGATTAATTTACAAATTTTTTATGAGGTTAATTTTTCATGCTTTTTAGTGAAAAAATGAAAAAAATATTTAATTATTATAATATTATAATAATATCTTTTTTATGTTCCTGCGCAAGTTACGACTACAATCAGGTCAAAACTTCAAAGCACACAATTAAAACCGGCCGTAAGGGACTCACTGTTTGGAATGATAAATTAGTATTTCATAGAATTAGTTGGTATCAAGGTGCCACCTTGTTGTCTGAAGTTAATTATGCCTTAGTTCCATCTGATTCTCCTTTCATCAATTGGTTTGATTCAGGTGAATTATCATCCACAAGCAAGTGCAAACAAATATTAGCAGTTATTGATTATAGTGATGATAGTAGAAGAGTTAATAAAAAAGATTTCACTAATCTATTAGAAAAAAATGGTTTCATTAATATTTCAACACCTACATTTTTTAAGGAATTAATAAACCATCCAGATATGATGGCCTTATCAAATAAAAATTACAGTCAAAAACTATATTGCCAACCATCAGGTGTAGTAGAGTCCTTGTCTATTTATAGGCCAGGATTTGAAAATAAAGTTATTAACATAGTTCAATGATAGAATTAATCATGATGAAAAAGATTAATACCCTTCATTTAACATTTATTTTATATTTGCTAACTCTCACAAGTTTTTTTCAATTTCCATTTCTTTCACTTATTATTCAACCTGTTTATTCTCAAAAATTATATTTAAATAGACCCTATGCTCAGTTACTAAATAATCCCTATAGTTATTCTTCCGCTGTCACAACATTGCCCTGTGCAACACCACTATTAGTTACTCCTGAATTGAAAAGTAATGCCGTAGATTGGATTGGAGCAAAATTCGCAGATGAAAAAGGCTATATTTATAGACCATTTTTATCTTTGGATAGACCCAGTGATTGTTACCAAGAAAAGTATCCTATTTTTTTAAGGGCCCTTGGATTAGATGTGACGGAACTATTCTATTGGGGAAGATTGCAAAATCAAGTTCAAGAATTTATTACTGGTGAAACCCTATGACCAGAGAAACAACATATTATAGATTTTTGATTTTTATTTTTTTGCTTAAAAGTTTTAACCTTACTTTTGCAGATAACTCTCAGTTGCCAATGACTCCCACTCCTTCCTCTATCACTGTTCAGGAAAGTGAGTTAAAGGAAGTTAATTTTGATAAACTGAATGATATTTTAAAAAAAGACAAACTCGATGTTTACGCAAAGGAAAAGCAAAAACTAGCTGTGAAATTGTCCCAGGAAAGAGAAAAATTAGAGAGTAAACGTTTCAGTTATCCCTCAGATGAGGATTTTTGGCCTTTATTTCATGATTATTGGCTTATTAAAAATGCAAGAAATTTGAGATGGGATTTTGAAAAAGCCGATTTAGGAATTGGTATCTCTTTTAAAAAAACCTTGGAAGAGTTATCACTTAATAAAAAACGTATAAAAATTCTTCTGCTCGATTCGGTGATTCTTTCCCATTTTGCCTTGCCGACAAGCGAGAATAATTATTATTTTTTATTGTCTCTTCCCTTTATCCGAAGCATGGATTTATCTAAAAGAGAAATCTCCATTTTGCTATTAGAGGATATGATTAGATCTGATCGTCAATATGCTTTAAAAAATCTTAAATCGGAAAATTATAAAAAATTTATTGGTACACAAATGAAGGATAAAAAGCCTCAAGTAGCTTTTATGGATGAATTACTGCTTGATCTCAATGATTTAGTTTTTAAAAGAGGATTTACTTTTCAGCAACAATTTGAAGTGACTAAGGAATTAGACTTACTTTTAAGTACTAGTCCAGAGCTTTTAAAAAGTTATGTGGTCCTTAATCAAAAACGTGATCAATTAAGCAAAACTGATGTTAATTTTAAGAGTTATAGTACGATGTATCCTTCTCCAGAAATGCAATTGCTTTGGTTAAATCCAAAGGGAAGTAATAAAAAGTTTATGGCATCACCCGATGCTGGATTATTTGCCCCTAGGGTTAAAAAATAAGAATCTTTTTTTTTCGCAGAAGTTTCCTTCAAATTATCCCTATTAAAAGATACAATCTGATCTTAATGCTACTTTAGTTTAAAAAAGTTTATTTTAATGGTTTTCACAATTTTAATAAGTTTTTTATATTTTACCTTGCTCATTTTGGGTCAGTTGTTTATTTTTAGTTTTTCTTCTTTTTTTCATCGTTTTTTGCAATATGATTTAATTGAACTAGAAGACTGGTTTTACCACAATAGACTTTTTTTTTTAGTTTTAATTAAATTATTAACATTGGTCATTATCGGAGGAATTTACTATTGGGATTTTTTTTCAAAACATAAAAATATTTTAGCTTTTGTTCAATCATTAAGTCTTTTAATCGAAAAAATGAGAGCGACCTTAGTTCGCAATTTGACAAAATGGCCATTATTTTTAATATGTCATTTTATTGTTTTGATGAAATTTTTTCAATTAGATGAGATGGAAAATTATTTTTCCTACTGGGATATGTCGCAACAGGCCTTTCTCTGTTTCTGCTATTGGGGGATGGATTTTGTTTTTATGAAGTGTTTTTTTAAATTTGATTTAAAATTTCAGAAATACCCTTATTATTTTATTTTTGGAAATATTGTTTTATTTTCTAGCACCATTCTAGGATCCTACAAATCCTATGATCAATTTTCCTCTTTATTAGTTTATTTTCAGTTATGTTTAGTTCTATTTTTTTTATTTAAAGATTATGTTTCACTAATGTTTATGCTGATTTTTATAGCAATTTTTCAAGAGAATACTTATCCAGAGCAAATTCTCACAAACATGGATGATCTTGTTTGGAGGCTAAATCCACAGTCTTTTTCCTTACCACCAGTAAGTATTTCATTGATCTTTTTTCTTTTATTTCTCACCTATCAATTTGTATTCAGCAAAAAAAGAAATTTTATAAAAAAGAAGCTATCATTTTTTAAAGAGAGAAAATCATGACCCAATTCAGTGTTTTAGAAGCTATCTGGCAATCAAGTTTAATCGTAAAAGGAGTTTTAGGTTTATTAATAATCCTAATGGTTGTGACCTGGGCGCTAGTTTTTTATTATTGGAAATATTATAAGGAAGTTGAAAGGGCCGATGAAGAATATCGCAAGCTTTTTGAAATATTACAAATTACCAATGTGAATCAATTGGAAAATATTTTTCAGCAGTCGGTTAAATATACAAAATCTTCTTTCTGTGCCATTTTTCAAGAAGTATATTCTTCACTCATTAAATTAAATGATTGTTTAGTTGCTTCAGGGAAGGGGGATTTTTTAAAAAATTCTAAACAACTTGATAGCTCTTATATAGAGAGATCATTAGATAGGGGCAGCCAAGAGTTCATACTTCATTTAGATAAGTATAGAGGCTATTTAGCGACTATTTCTAATATTTCACCCTTTGTGGGACTATTTGGAACTGTTTGGGGGATTATTCATTCCTTTGGTGCTATAGCACAGGGAGGTGGATCCATAGAAGCCGTTGCTCCAGGTATTGCTGAAGCCCTCGTCACTACTGCTGTTGGTATTGGTGCTTCTATTCCGGCCAGCTGGTTTTTTAATTATTTTCATTCACAACTTGTTCGTCAAAAAATGAGAATGCATAATTTTTCATTAGAAATTCATAATCAATTTGTTCGTGTACTCATGTCTCATAAGGAATAAGTTATGAAACAATCACAATCTGATGATTTTTTATCAGAAATTAATGTGACTCCCCTTGTGGATGTTATGTTGGTTCTACTGGTTATTTTCATGATTAGTGCACCATTGTTACTAAATAATGTTCCCCTTGTTTTGCCTAAAACAAAAAAAGTAGAAAAATTAAACCCCAATTTAGAAAGACTGGTCATTTCCCTAGATGCCGATGGAGATGTTTATTTAAATAAAGAAAAAATTCTTATAAATGATCTAAAGTCTAAGTTGAAAAAATTGTCGACAAAAAACACCACTATTTATTTGCAGGCCGATGAAAAAGTCCCATACGGTAAGGTCGCAAAAATTATTACAGAATTAAAATCTGAAGGTTTGACACAACTGTCTTTAGTAACTGAAATTGATAATTCTCTAAAAAAGAAATAAAAATTTATGATTGCTAGCTTTCAAATTTATAAGGGTCCATCGCTTTGGTTTTATATAAAAAGATCTATTTTATTGCACTGTGAGTGCATTCTTTTATTTTTTTTTATAACCTATGTAGTTTCATTTTTCTTTGATCAAAAAGTTGAGGATATGGATTACCTCAAGCAGGCAGTTCGCGTGGATTTAGTTGAAATGCCTAAATATACCTTGGAAGAGTTGCGTGAATTAAAACCCGTTCCTGCAAAGGAAGATAAAATGCAGGAGACTAAAGAAGAGGTTAGTGAGGAAGATAAAAGGGAAGATTTATCTAAGTCAGAAGAAGCTGAATTAGAAGACTTGATGCAAAAATTAGTGAAAAAGGGAAAGAAAAAAAATGAAGCCATTAAGGAAAAATTAGAAGTTGATAAATTAAAAAAAGAAAAATTAGATAAAATTAATCAGTTAGTTTTAAGTGGAAATAAAATTCTCGAAGGCCAACAGGTTGAAGGTGATCAGGCACAATATGATTTACAAGAATTCGATCGCTATGTTTTAAAAATGACGGAAAATGTTCGAAGATATTGGCAGTTGCCAAGTTACTTGCAGGGATTAAAAGTAAAGTGTCGTATTCAAGTTTATATTGAATTAGATGGAAAATTAAGAATGGCCAAAATTATTGAATCAAGTGGGCAAACAGAGTTTGATGAAAGAGCACTTGCAGCGATTAAACAAGCAACACCCTTTGAAGTTCCGTCGGAGAAAATTGCTCCAAAACTTTTAAAGGGACTTTTTATTTTAGGGTTTCCTCTTTAGATTTAGATTTAGATTTAGATTTAGATAACTCGATAAAGGAATAAGGAATACTGATGAAGAATTATTTTTACATTTTATTTTTTTTAAATTTAATCATTGATACTGGATTTTTGCATGGGCAAGCTCAGGCACAGGATCAGGCAAAAATTGTGGCCGTTGGTGAGGCTTCAAAAGTAAAAGATAAAATTTTGTTTGATTTTTATGTTTGTGCTAAGTCTAATCCAAATTTAGCGGTGGCAAAGGAAATAAGAGAAATCATGCGTAATGATTTTTCTTTTTATCGACATATCTACTCTATTTTTACTTCAGATCAAGAAAGTAGTTTTGCAGGACTTGTAGATAGTAAGTATCAAGCCTTAAATAGTGATCAGGTTTTCTATTGGATTGCTCTAACTTGTGATGGTTCTAAATTAAATCTTGTTGCTTTTAATGTAAGAGAACGGAAGGAAATTTTTAGACAAGTTATTTCGAATCCATCTAGCGATCGCAGTTTTGTTCATAAATTATCCGATGGATTATTTAAGGCCATAGCTAAACGAAACTCTGTTTTTCTTTCAAAAGTTGTTTTTAGCGCGGCAGAAGTTTGGGGTCCAAGAAAATCCATGAAGGAAATTTATACGATGGATTTTGATGGATTTAATATGAAGAAGATAACAAATCATAAAGGAATAGCCATCTCACCAGCTTTTTCTCCAGATAATAATAAAATTATTTATAGTCTTATTGATAGTAAAAGCAGAATTAAAAATGTGGCACTCCATGAGTTTAATTTACTGACCGGTAAATCAATTAAAGTTTCAGATAAAGTTGGGATCAACTCTGGTGCAATTTATACCTCCGATGGAAGAGGGGTTTATTTTACTCTATCCTATAGAGGGAATGCCGATATTTACCATCTTGATCTTGGAACAAAATTAGAAAGACAAATTACTAATAATCGTGCAGAGGATGTTGATCCCTCTATTACTAGTGATGGACGACTATTGACTTTTTTATCAAATCGACCGGGGAATGCCCATGTATACACCCTTAACCCATCTGGAATGGAATCCCAGGTAAACCGTGTAAGTTTTGTAGGGCAATTCAATGCCACTCCTCGATTCTCTCCCGATGGCAAAGAAATCATTTTTTCCTCTTGGGTTGACCAAGGATTTGATTTGTATAGATTGTCAATTTCAGGTAACTCATTGATTAGACTTACAAAAAATTTTGGTTCCAATGAAGATCCCTCTTTTTCCCCTGATGGAGAGTTCATTGTTTTTACATCTAAGCGCAACGGAAGAGGTGTTGATCCTGACCAAAAAATCTACATTATGAATCGCGATGGAGATATTCTAGGCGCTTTAACTCCGAAGATGCCATTATGCACCTCTCCAAGATTCTCTAACTAGCTAAAATTGTTATTTTTATAGAGAAAAAAACTCTTACCTGATAAAATATATCTTGTAAATTTTTTACGCGCTGCTATACTCTTTTTATAACGCAATAAGTCAAAATAAAATACATTTTGATATTGAAAAAGTAACAAGGAGTTCTTCATGTCTTTAACAAGCGAAATTCAAGCAGCTTCAGGATTAGAAACAATTATGGCTTTGTTATTTGCTCAAACTGATGAGCTTAAGTTCTTTGCCCAACTTTCGCTAGTTTTAAAAAACATGCTTGGCGAAGAACACGTTGAAATTTCTCGAATTTTTGCTGACCAATCATCTAAGGCTTTAGCAAGAGATGGCGTCGTCATTCAAAGTACAACTCTTTGGACCAGAGGTGATTCAGTTTCTTCCTATGTCGCAAAATTAAAAAGACCTTACTATTCAAATAACGTAAAGAGAGATCCTCTATTTGCAAAAATCCAGGCCCATAGAAATTTTGTTGGAGAAGTTGTTGAAACAGAACTTGCTTTTCCATTACAAATTGAAGGTCAAGTCATTGCAACAATTCATCTACAGTCAGAAAACTTAGGAAGACAATATTCTGATAAAGACTACACATCTTTAAAAGATGCTTTAGAATCATTAAGAGGACCTATTGAAAATATTTATAGGACTTTAATGGTAAAAGAAATTAATCAAGAAATTATTAATAAAATTGATCAAAATCAAAAATTAAATGCTGCTGTTATTAAGTCAGAAGAATATTTTTCTGTTGAAGAAATTATTGGCCAAGATAGAAGAATTTTAGATGCTATTAAATTAGTTGATAGAGCGGCCAAGGAAGAGTTTCCAGTTCTTCTTGAAGGTGCTTTAGGCACAGGGAAAAGACTTTTTTCGAGAAGAATTCATTCTTTAAGTAATCGATCTGATAAACCGATTATGGTTTTTGAATGTGCAGTAAAGGAAGAAATTTCATTAGAAAAAGAATTATTTGGAACAAGTGATAGACAGGGAATTTTAGAATTATCAAACGGTGGAACACTTATTTTATCTGATGTTGGCGATTTGCCGATGAATTTACAAGTGAGACTTTTACAATTTCTAACTACAGGACAATTGGTAAAAAATAATGGAAGAGATAGAATTTCTTTAAACGTAAGATTTGTAGCAGCAAGCAAGAGACCATTAAGAGATCTAGTGGCTGAGAAAAAATTTAGAGAAGATTTGTTTTATAGATTAAGTACTATTTCAATAACACTTCCATCTCTATCTGAAAGACTTGAAGATATTAAAATTTTAGCAGACCATTTTTTAAATTTAGGAAAAAGAGAGAAAAAATATTTAACTAATAATGTGATGCAAAAATTAGCTCAGCATCAGTGGGTTGCTAACGTATTAGAGTTAAAAAGTATTATGGAAAGAGCTTATATGCTCGCAGATGGTGCCTATATTGAATCGATTGATTTAAATATTGTGGCTCAAGAAACGACTGTTATCGAAAGTAAGGGAACTGAAGCCGTTAATTTGGCCAGTGATCAAGAAGAAATAACGCTTTTTGACTTAGAAAAAAAGCATATTGTGAAAGTTTTAGAACGCTTAAGTGGTAATAAAACTAAGGCGGCAAAATCCCTTGGAATTACGGTAAAAACTCTTTATAACAAGCTCCATGCTTATGGAATGTTTGATAATAAGGAAAACGAAATGATTCTTTAAGACCTTAATTGTTGTCATTAATTCTCACAAGATATACATTATAGGTGTAGTAGGCACTTCAGGTAAAAGTTTAAAAGCTTTGACTGAAGTGCCTTTTTTTATTTTGTATCGCATTTTGTGAATTTAATTAATGGATAAATAATTATGGCAAAACCAAGTTCAACTTCAAAAGCTTCTGCAAGTAAAAAATCGAAAGATCCCCAGATGAAATTTTTTAGAAATAGTTTAGAATTTGAAAATTTTCTTCGATTTGTTCATGAAAATTCTGTGAGAATTGAAGCAAAGATTTTATTAGAAATCGTCATGGATAGAATTAAAAAAGGTTTGAAAAAAAGCGGAAAAGTACTTTCGTAAAAAAAATCATTAATTATAATTTTATCATTTAGGAATAAAACAATGGCCGTCAAAGGAATGATGCCTTTAGTGAAGTCCCAGGAAAAAATAAAATCCCCAATCATCTACGATGCTCTTTATGGATTTATTCATTTAACTCCCGTGGAGTGGGAAATTATCCATACACCCTTTTATCAGCGTCTACGCTGGATTAAACAATTAGGTTTTTCCTTTTATACTTTTCCAGGAGCTGAACATTCTCGCTTTGGGCATTCCATTGGGGTTATGTATAACGCTCATTGTATTTTAAAAAGTGTTGGGCATGCCGTTTCTGACAAGGAACTCTTTTCAGGTAATTTATCCTCTGAAGAGGCTCGCTATCATCAGAAAATACGTTTAGCGGCGCTGCTACACGACATTGGTACATTTCCATTTTCACATACAACAGAAATGTCCTATATCCGCTACGCAGAAACTAAAAATAAAAAAATTGAAGGTAAGGTTAGTCACCAGGATGATCACGAACATTTGGGTTCTTATATTTTAAAAAGAACTGAGGAAGAGGGTGGAATATTTTATATATTAAAAAAATATAATATAAATCCCAAAGAAGTTTCTGATTTAATTAAAGGAGTTGGCAAAGACATCCTTGCAAATCAAATTCTTCATTCAGAAATTGATTGTGATCGAATGGATTATTTATTAAGGGATGCCCATTATACGGGATTGCAATATGGAACCTATGATCGAGATTATCTTCTCCATCATTTTAAAGTGGTAGAAGTAGGTGATCAAAAAATTTTGGCGATTAATGAGAAGGCAATTTATTGCATTCAGGATTTTTTAATGTCTCGATTTGCTTGGTATTCTCAGGTAATTAGATCGGCCAGAGGGGCAAAATTTGATGCACTTGCTGAGGAGATTGCTTTTAAATTGCTAGTTGAAGGAAAACTCCCTCGCTATCAGGAATTACTCGAGATGATTGAGCATAATCCGATGGATTTTTATTCATTTAGCGATCAGTATTTTGTGACAACGATTCAACATCTACACAAGAAAGGTAAATTTAATGATCCCTCTATGAAGAATATGATTGAACATCTTCTACTTTCTCGTTCTCCAAAGACACTAAAGTTAGATGTTTTTAAGCAGAGAATTCTTGAACAGGATAATTCAGGGGAAAATCACAAATATTTAAAACGTGCGAATGATAAATTGCAAGAAATTGCCGAATATATTCAGAGGCATGGTAATCCAAAAAAAGATTGGATTTTAAATGACATGCCTAAAAAAGACGTGGTTCTAGTAAAGTCCCGCAATAAAATTGTTAAAGATAAATTGACACAAAATGTGCTGCTTGAAAGAGATCCTGCTAAAATTCTTTTAGAAGATGGCAATGTAACTCTGCTTTCATCCTATGAAGATAGTTTAATAAATAAATTACAAAATACTTATAATTTTATGCCAAACGTTTTTTGCTCTGAATCCGCCTATGACCTACTGGCGCGGTCGGGAATTCTTGAAGGATGATAAAAGATAAAACTAAGAGGTGACATCTTGTCCTTAATTCAGAGAAAAAATGGTCTTTTCCTTTTTGGACTTTGACTTAAATAAGACTTATTCGATAGAATAAGAGTAGTACATTTTCAAGTTAGGAGAGGAAGACATGGATCGTCATTTTCGCCTAGCAGAAGAGAGCGTTCGGGATCAAAGCAGGAATGGTTCAATTTCTTCTTCTAAGCTTTTAAAAACAGAAAATCCAATTTATATATTAAGAAAAATTAATATATTTTATTCAAAGAAAAAAATATTACAAAATTTAGATGTTGTCATTAATCCCGGAGATTTTATTTTCATTACAGGAGCTACTGGAGTTGGGAAGACTACTCTTTTAAATTTTTTTAATGGGGATATTTCATCCTATGATGGAGAATTTCAAACTTCGATTAAAGGTATGCTTAATCACAATAGACCACCATTGTTTATTTCAAGAGTTTTTCAGGATTTAAAAATTTTTGAAGAACTTACTGTTCTTCAAAATTTAGAATTTTGCTACGATTCATCAATTCATCAAAATAAAGAAAAATTTTATTTAGAACTTGACCAGTACGCAAGTTACTTAGAAATTAAAAATTTTTTAAATTATCCCATTAGTAAAATTAGTGGTGGTATCAAACAGAAAATGGCGATCATTAGGGCAGTTATTTCTCACCCTGATATACTTTTAGCAGATGAACCAACTAGTAATTTAGACCGAAACAGTGCTACCAAGTTTTTTGAAATTTGTAATTATTTGAATACAAAAAAGAAAACCACCATAGTTTGGGCCACGCATAATATTGAGTTAATTAAAAACTTTCATGGAAAATTGATTCATCTTGAATCTGGAAAGATAACTTATTCAGGAAATGTATGCTTTACATAAACTATTTTTTTTTAATGTTTAAAAGAAATACTTCTCTCTGGCTTGGGCATTTATTCCTAGGCATTTTTTTATTTTATTCTTTGACTCATTTGAAGCAGATGAACTCATTTTTTGGCAAAGTCATTTCCGGGGATCAGTATTTTGTTAGTTTTAATTTTTTAGTAAATAAAAATAAATATAATATTCCACTCATTGAAAAGTTAAAAAAAATTGATCAAGTTTATGATATTACCGAAATTAGTTCCAGGAGCGTAAAACAAAATTTAAAGTTGCAACTTGAAGAAAATGCAATTGCATTACCTGAAACTTTAAGTCTTGACCCAGTTGAAATTTATCAAGTAAAAGTAAGTCCTTTTATGAAGGTCGAAGTATTACAAATGCTTAGAGACAAAATTTCTTCAGTTTTTCAGACAATGGATGTGATGATTAGTCCTCCAGTTTATCCAGATATATTGAGAAAATATAATTCGATTTCAGTAATGATGATGAAGTGGGGAACGGGTTTTATTGTTGGTTTTTGTCTATTGTTATATCTCATTTTTTTTTATTTTTCTTCAATTGTTTTAATGAAAGATGTTAAGATTTTTTTTAGTATTCAACGTGAAAAATATTTAGAGTTAAAATTTATTTCTCTTTTTGTTTCAATTTTTCTCGTTATTCTAAATATCCTTGCCTTTTACGGGAGTGAACAAATACTTTTCGTGAATTTAGCATGGGTATTTTGTCATTTACTCTTTGCGTTAATTCTCTATGGATTAAAATCGCCGAAATCAATATGGTAATACAATATAGTATTTTATTATTTGGGGTACTTATTTTTTCGCTGCCAGTAATGTTTGCTGGAGAAGGAAATATGCAGACCTTAGAACAGGACGTAATAACATTAAAAGCAAAAATTAATTCAATTAATCAAGATCTAGGTAGTAAACAGTTTGAGTTTCAAAAAAAAATGAAAGAGTTAGCAGATCTTGAAAAAGTCGGTGAAACACTTAAAGAAAAATTAAAAACGAAAGTTGAAATTGTAACCACAGAATTTTTACAACTTAAAAAAGAGTATAGGGCCATTTTATTAAACTCCAGCAATCCAGATTTAGCACCAGAGACATTACTTAGTAGGAAATTGCTAGCAAATAAAATGTTAGAAAGAATCAATTTGCTTGGAGGAGAATTTTCTAAAATTAAAATTGTTCAATCACAAATAACGGATTTAGATCAAAGGCAAAACTTTGTTCGAAGAAACCTTTCGACGCTTCAAGAAGTACTGCTTAGTTTAGAAAAAAATAAATCCCATTATGGAAAAAATTATCAGGAAAAATATCAAGATAGTGAATTAATAAATGCGCAGAAAGTCAATGTTGAATTAGCAGCAAAGGCCGAGCATTTAAATGTGATGAGTGAGAAAATTCTTTCTTTGCCAGCAACAGGTATTAAAAAAATGGAAGTTTTAGCTAAAGGTGTAAATCTATTTATTACAGATCAAACACAGCTACTCTCTCCTGGTGAGGGTGTCGTTGCCTATGTGGGTGAGTTGGCCAGCTACGGAAATGTCATTATGATTGATCATGGCAATGATTTAAGATCTGTCATACTTGGAAATTTTTATTCCACAAAAAAAGTTAATGAGAATGTCATAAAGGGTGAGATCATTGCTAAAAAAAATGATGAAAGGAATAATTCTCTAAAGTCTCATGATGATTTTGTTTATTTTGAAGTTCGTAAATTTGAGGAACAGGTTTCTATTTATAAATATGTAAATATTTGATTTATGTAATGACTAAAAAACAATTTGGGGTTTTATGAAAAAAATACTGATGATTAACTTACTGGCCATTTTTTTTATTTTTAATAAGTGGGCGATATCTCAAGAAGCGGTTATCGAGATAAAATCAGATTCTGAGAAAAATAAAATGGTGAAAACAAATTCCCCTCAAACTGATTTGAACTTAAAAGATTTAGAGTTATTTAATAAAGTTCTTTATTTAGTTGAATCTCAATACTATCAAAAAGTTGATTCTTCAAAACTAATACAAAGTGCAATTAAGGGTATGATGTCTTCATTAGATCCACACACATCGTACTTAGATGCTGAGCTTTATAAAAAAATGGAAAGTGATACAAATGGAGAGTTTGGCGGAATTGGAATTGAAGTGACTGTGAAGGATAATACAATACTTGTGGTTACAACAATTGAAGATACACCTGCATTTAAGGCAGGGATAAGAGCAGGAGATAAAATTATTCAAGTGAATAAAGTTTCTGTGATTGGTCTATCCATGGAAACAGTGATTGATAAAATGAAGGGTAAAGTTGGAGAAACAATTCAACTTGGAGTTATTAGAGATGGTAAGGAAGGCAAACTAGATTTTAGTGTGAAGCGATCAATTATAAAAATTAGAGCTGTAAAATCGACGTTACTTGAAGATAATTTTGCTTATTTAAGATTGACGCAATTTCAAAGAAAAGTGGCCGATAATATTTCAGAAGCTTTAAAAGATTTATCAAAACAAGCGGAAAAAAAAGGTGGCATTAAGGGAATAATTCTAGATCTTAGGGCAAATCCGGGTGGCTTATTAGATCAGGCAGTTGATGTGAGTTCGCGATTTTTGGCCTCAGGTGATGTGGTTAGTACCGAGGATAGAAATGGAAAAATCATTGATATAAAAAAAGTCATTCCTGATGTTCCAAAAGATACAAAAACTCCCATGGTTGTTTTGGTAAATGGATCTTCAGCTTCGGCCTCTGAAATTGTTGCAGGAGCATTACAAGATCAAGAGCGTGCCATCATTATGGGGGCTACAACTTTTGGCAAAGGATCAGTGCAAAGTTTAATTCCCCTTGATAATAAAAGTGCCGTAAAGATGACTATTGCACAGTATTTAACTCCATTAAAAAGAAGAATACAGGCCATCGGAATTAAGCCAGATATTGAGTTTGATGAATATGACGCTAAGTGGGTAAAGGAAAACAAGAAGCGACCAAAATTTTTAAGAGAGCGTGATTTAGGCAATCATTTATTAGGTGAAGGTGAGAAAATTGAATCTGCGATTTCAGAAAATAGTGAAAAAATAGCAAAAGATGATAAAAATTCCAAGGAAGAAAAACTAGATTCAAAACTTGACCCTATGGAAGATTTTCAAATAGTCCAAGCAGTAAATTATCTTAAGGGTATGAAAATTTTTAAGGAAAAAAAGGTGATCATTTAGAAAATGAATGAAGTTAATGTTGAAAAAAATGATTTAGTTGAAAAATCCCTAAGTGTTTCAGAATTAGTTTCAACATTGAAAGAAATTGTTGAATCTAGTCTGATGGTTGTTGATGTGGAAGGTGAAATTGGAAATTTTTCACAATCTTCAACTGGACATTTTTACTTTTCATTAATGGATAGTGATTCTTCAATATCCTGTTGCTTATTTAGAGGTGAAGCTTTAAAAGTTTCAGCTTTGAAAAGTTTAGCCGATGGTAAAAAGATTAAGATTAAAGCTTCTGTCAGTGTTTATTCAAAAAAGTGTCAAGTTCAACTTATCGTTAAATCACTTCAGCTTTTAGACGAGATTGGTTTATTAAAAATAAAGTTTGAGAAATTAAAAAGCAAATTATCTCAGGATGGACTTTTTGATTTGCAGAAAAAGAAAGTCATTCCCAAGTACCCTATTAAGATGGCCATTCTAACATCACTTGGAGCTGCAGCTCTACTCGATATTTTAAACATTTTAAAAAGACGTTCACTTTTTTATGATGTTTTAGTTTTTCCCTGTTTAGTGCAGGGCGATAGTGCTCCAAAGTCCATGATCGAAACATTAGATAAATGTTATAAGTACCACAGAACTCATCCCTTTGATATTTTATTAATAACAAGAGGGGGAGGAAGTTATGAGGATTTATGGTGTTTTAATGATGAGAGTTTCATACGTAAATTGGCCCAAGCCCCCATGCCTGTTCTTAGTGCTGTTGGGCACCAGCAGGATTTTACTCTCGCAGATTTTGTGGCCGATAGGCGAGCAGAAACTCCCAGTGCCGCAGCAGAGCTTTTAAGCGAAAACCAAATGAAAATTCATGAGGGATTAAGATTTTATGATCAAATTTTAAAACAGTTTTCAATGAGGATTTTATCTCTGATAGAAAAAACATTGCATGATTATCATCCTCAAACAGTATTGCAGGGAATATTAAAAAACCTAGCAAAATACGTGCAGCGTTTTAATACTATAAAAATAGGTGAAAATATATTATTAAGAAAATTAAGTGATCATAAAATTTTTATCGAGGACTATTTTAGGCGACACGAAACATTTTTAGAGAAAATCATCAATATATTTAAACAGAGATTAGAACGAAATGATGGTTTGATTAATGGGCTTAATCCTTTGCAGGTTTTAAATCGTGGGTTTGCAATTGTTCGTACTAGGGATTCCATTTTGACTTCGGTTTCCAGCATAAATTCTTTAGAAAAAGACACAATATTAAATATTCAGTTCCATGATGGGACTTGGGAGTTTAAAAAATGAGTAATTTATTTTTAGTTAATCAATTCATCTTGCTTATATTTATTGCCTCCTCCTGCAGTAGTGCACATTTGCCTAATAATTTAAAGCAGGTGCAAGTTAACGATCAGTCACTAACAGATTCCTCTAAAACAATGATTGATATTGCTAAAAATAAAGTTGTTGGAAATGGCAAAATGATTATTTTAGAACAAGCGTTGGAAAATCCTTTTCTCCCAGGAGATTCTGTTTTTTGTAATGGAAAAAAAGTTGTCGCCTACCCAGTTGATGAAACCATGTCTCGCATTCAATATTTTGTGCATGCTGGATATTACACAGTTGCTCCAAAAAAAATAAGTTGTTTTATTCAATCCCAATCATCAAGTGGTTTAAGTGAAAAAGTGGGATTGAATGCTGTAAAGTTAGGTGATATTGAGGTCGTTGATTTTCCATACCTAGAGGAAAAATTAAGCGTTGACCAAAAGAAAGTTGATCTATCTAAAAAAGATTTAGCAAGAGTAGAAAGAGAACAGGCAATGTTAAATAAAATCTACATTGCATCTAGTGAAATATTACTTTTTCATAAACCATTTATTTTACCAATTGATTCTTTTAGAACAAGTATTTATGGAAATAGACGAATTTTTAATAAATCACAAATGTCGACACATTTAGGAAATGATTTTCGGGCAGCAATTGGCACACCTGTACCTGTCTCTAATCGTGGAAAGGTAGTTTATGTGGGAGATTTATTTTTTTCAGGAAAAACGGTGATTGTTGATCATGGACTTGGATTATTTACTATGTACGCCCATTTAAAATCTATTTCAGTGACCCAAACTGCATTAATTAATCAAGGTGATATTCTTGGACTTAGCGGCGCCACAGGTCGTGTGAGTGGCCCTCATCTTCATTGGGGAGTTAAAATATCGGGAGATTGGATAGATGGAACTGAAGTTGTTTCACAAACTAATCAGTTTTTAAAAATCTATGAGAATAGATCAACTGAACTTTCAGTAAAGGAAAATGTAAAAGATAAGAAAATAAAAACTTTTTAAAGATGAACAAAGGGGTATTGATATATATTTTTATTTTTATCCAGAAATTTAGAAATTTGATTTTCTAATTCTTCAGCACTAATGGATAAATCAGAAAAATTAAATACCAAGCTCTCATTAGATTTTTTTAATTTAAGAAGATAACTCATCCAGTGAACTAAAAAATCAATAGATTGAACACTGCTTGAACTTATACGCGTTGAAAAAAAATCTCTTTTTTGAAGTTGAGCAATATACTGTTGAACTTTTCTTTTTTGAGAGGGCAGTTTAAATACCTGAGCTTGTCGAAGAGAAAAATGAGGTGGTGTTAAAATAATAATTTGATCATGGACAAGGTGTCTAATGGCAATAAAACAAAAGTTTTGCACCAACCATTGTTGGTAAAAATTGGCGATTTCTTTATTCCAAGATTGAACTAGTTGAGCTGTGGCCATTTTAAATTCAGAAACGGGATGGGTTAATTCAAGACTTTTAAGAATTTTTGATTTAACTGGAGTAGAGCATTTTAAAAAAGTTTCACGCAAATGAATCATCGCTTCAAAGTCCTGCCCATAAAGCCTTATAGTAAAACTCTGGGCCTTACTTACGAATTTTGCCCATTCTGTTTTTAATTCTTCAAAGTGTTGTCCGTTTTTAAATATGCTAGAAAGTAAAATTTCTCCAGTTTCACCTTTAAAAGTAATATATAAAGTTGTTGTTATGGATTTGCATTTTTGGGATATTTGCTCAATTAATTCTTTAATATTGGGATTAAATGAATAATTGATTCGGTCAAGTTCATATTTATTTTTAGGATAGTAGAGTTGATTTACTTTCCTTAAATTTCTTTTTCTAAAATTCTTTAAATAAATAATTAATAATTCTGCCGTTGCTTTTGCATCTGAAAGTGCTTGATGGGCCCTCTCATGTTTTAAGCGAAATAAATCGCAGAGATAGGGGAGATTTGAATTCATGATTCCAGGTACAAGATATTTGCTCATAACATTAGTACAAAGAACTTTATTTTTAATAGGGCTCTGTTTGTATTTTTTAAAAACGGCTCCTAAAAAGGGAATATCAAATGTTATATTATGAGCAACTAATATTTTATCACCGATAAAACTACGAATTTCATCAATGATATCTTGAATTTTTGGAGCATCTTTTACGTCATCCTGAGAGATATTAGTCAATTTTTGAATAAAATCTGGAATTTTTTTTTCAGGATTAATTAACCAATTTTTTGTAAGGCCTAGTTTTAATCCATGAATGTGAATCATTCCAATTTCAATAATGCGATCAGTTTTTAAATTTCCACCAGTTGTTTCAAGGTCGATGACACAATACTCAAGTCCATCTAATAAATGACTTGATGTTTCTGGGAACTCTGCGGCGATCACTTCTTCTTGTTCGCTCATGCTCTACTTTTTATTTTTTTTTAATATCATTATACTATATCACAGCTCAATTTTTATACGAGAGGCAAGAAATGTTTTAATAATTCACCAAAAGAATTTAAACTTTTTTCCGCCTCTTTTTTAACATCCATATGATTTAATTTATCTTTTTTAACTCCAGCAGCGTAATTGGTGACGCAGGAAAGTGCCACAGCTTCAAGGCCACAATGATTTGCAGCAATAATGTCGGGAACAGTACTCATTCCAACTAAATCAGCACCAAGATTTCTAAGCATTCGGATTTCTGCTGGAGTTTCATAGGTAGGGCCCATGAAATAAGCATAGATTCCCGTCTTAAGTGGAATGCCAAGTTTATTTGCTTGTCCAGTTAATAAATTGCGAAGTCTTAAGCTATAGGCTTCAGAAAGATCGGGAAATCTTGGGCCAAGAAAAGACATATTTTCTCCAACAAGAGGATTTTTTCCTGACAGATTTAAGTGATCTTCAATAATCACGAGATCACCAGGATGAAAATTTAAATTGATGCCACCTGCTGCATTGGTGATAAAAATCATTTTGCATCCTAGGAGTTTTGAAATTCTTGAGGGAATCATTACAGTATTGTAATCATATCCTTCATAGGCATGAAACCGACCTTTAAAAAAAAGACCTTGCTGCCCAGTTTTTGTTTTAGCAATGCATAATTCTCCAAGGTGTCCTTCAACTGTCGGCTTTGGTAAATAGGGAATGGAGTCATATTTAATAGTATGTTCAATTTCAAATTGGTTAGTAATATCACCAAGACCTGAACCTAAGACCACTGAAAAGGAAGGACTTAGATTGGGAAATGATTCTTTTAAAAAAAACAAAATGGTTTCTAGTTTTTCTTGGGGAGTAATACTATTCATTATGAAATCCTAATATGTTTTTTGATAAAGTTAATTAATGGTTATTTGATTGTTTTATAAACTAAAGGTAAAGCTTTTACTTTTTTAGAACTAATTGTTAAAAATTCCTTTTCAAGTTTGTCCTTGAATATATTTACTTTTTCTAATTGATGGTCGTGGTGATAAATTGTTAAAATTTCCTGTCCTTTGGTTAACTTATCTCCAACAAATGCGTGGCAGTAAACTCCAACTGAAAAATCAATAGGTGCATTACTTTGAACTCTTCCACCACCAAGTTGAATGAGCCATAGTCCTAATTTTTCTGTTTCCCATCCTGCCACATAACCAGATTTTTTTGCTTTAATCACTGTTTGTGTTTTGGCCATTGGTAGTAGTTCGTAATTGGAAACGACTTTTGGATTTCCTCCCTGTCTCTCAATGAGATTTTCTAATTCCTTTAATGCAGATCCATCTGCTATTTTTTCTAGTGCTATTTTTCTCGCTTTAGCAAAATTTGTCGCAAGTCCAGCAAGTTGAATCATTGCAGCAGCTAAATCGACTGATAAAGATGTGAGTCTTTTATCACCCTTACCTTTTAAGATTTCAAAACACTCAATCAGTTCTAAGCTATGTCCAAAGGTATTTCCTAGGGGTTGGTTCATATCAGTGATAAACGAAATTGCTTTTCGTTTAGAAAGTTTCGCCATTTTATTCATGGATTTTGCAAGCTCAGTTGCTTGAGAAAGTGTTTTCATAAAAGCACCATTTCCTACTTTTATATCAAAAACATATCCTGAAGCGCCTTCTGCTAATTTTTTACTCATGATTGAGGCAGTAATTAAACTTACATTATCGATGGTTGCAGTGACATCTCTTAGGGCATAGATTTTTTTATCTGCCGGAGCAATTTCCCCTGTTTGTCCGATGAGGACAAGTCCATATTTCATTAGAAGTTCAGAGAATTCTTTTAGCGTAAGTTGTGTTTTAAATCCCTCAATGGCTTCAATTTTATCTACAGTCCCTCCGGTGTGGCCAAGTCCTCGACCTGCTATCATGGGAACTTTTACTCCAGCAGCTGCAGCTATAGGGCCTAAAATAAAGGAGGTTTTATCACCCACACCACCAGTGGAATGTTTATCAATTGTTTTTTTATCAAAGACTGGGAATTGAAAGCCAGAATTGAGCATCCCATGCGTTAGGTAGTACGTTTCTTTTTCATTTAGCCCATTGAGAAAACAGGCCATTAAAAAGGCAGTTACTTGGTAGTCATGTATTGTCCCCTTAACCATTTCCTCAATAAAAAAGTTAATTTCTTCTTTACTTAAAATTTGTTTTTTCTTTTTTTTGTCAATGATGAGGTAGGCAGATAATTGGAGAGAATCCTGTTTTTTCATTTCATTCCGTTTTAGTTAAATGGATCTAAATCTAAATCTAAATCTAAATACTAAAGTTAAGTTGGCAACACTATGTAAGAGAATTAAGATAAGATAAATTAATATTGCCTATGAATGCTAGGAAAAAATCCATGAGAAATACATTTTTAACTGACCTTACTAAAAAGTTCCTTATTGTGACTTTTTTACTTGGACATTTTCAATTTGTTTTTGCTGATTCAACTTATCAATCCCAATATGACGAGCAAGAGAATATGTCTGTTTCACTTGCAGAGCAAACTAAGAGTGATTTAATGATTATTACTGCAGCTGGATTAGGTGGAGCTGTTCTAGGATTGTCTACCTTATCTTTTGCTAAAAAGCCCTCTGAAAAAACGGGGAATATTTTAACAGGGGCTGCAATTGGCGTGATTTTAGGCGTTGTTTATGTGGCCTATCGACAAGCCTTTGGAACAAGTGGAGCATTTACTGCCGATGATTTGCAGAATATGCAGGATTCAATTCCTGTTGCCATAGAAAATGAGAGAGATAAATTTACTTTTCTTTATTCCTATAAGTTCTAGTCTAAAAAATGTATGTTGAATTTTTCCTATTTAAATAAAATCGAGAATGTTCTATGCCTAAAGATTTATTAATTAACCAAACTTTTAAAGAAACGCGAATAACGCTTATTGAAAATGGAGAGATACTAGATTTTCTCATCGATCGCATTGGTGAAGAAGAGGGAAAAATTAATCCCGTAGTTGGAAATATTTATCTAGGAAAAGTGGTGCGAGTTCTTCCAGGAATGCAATCTGCATTTGTGGATATAGGGACTGATCGGGCAGCCTTTCTTTATGTGGCCGATGCCTATATTCCCACTCTGGAAGAGCAACGTGAGATGCTTGCTAAAATGAAAATGAGTCAGGCTGAAGAAAAAGATGAAGATATTCCTAAGCCAGGGCAATTAATCCCCGACGAATTTAGCACACTTTCAGAAACTGTTGATATGCGCTTTCGTCCAGAGGTGAAAATTCAAGATATATTGAAAGAAGGTGAGCAAATTTTAGTTCAGATAGTTAAGGAACCCATCTCTACCAAGGGTCCACGAATTACACGTCACATTACCCTCGCAGGAAGACATTTAGTTTTTATGCCCTTTATTGAACACACTGGAGTTTCCAGAAGAATTGAGCAGGAAAAGGAACGAGATAGATTAAAAGAAATTCTCGATTCCATTCGCCCCGAAGGCGTTGGTGTCATTGCCCGAACAGTGGCCGAGGGGCAATCCTATAAAACTTTAAAAGCTGATTATAATTTGCTCGTGAAATTATGGAAGGATATTCAAAAAAGATTAGAGCGCTCTAAGGCTCCTAGTGAAGTTCATCGGGATTTGACTTTTGTGCAGAGGTGCCTGCGCGATATTACTGATGAGGATGTGGAGAATATTATTGTTGATCAAAAATCCACCGCCAAACAGGTAGAAAAATTTGTAACGCGATATTTGCCCGACTTTAAGAGCAAGATAAAAGTCTATAGTGAGGATGTTCCCATTTTTGAATTCTATGGAGTTGAAATTGAGATAGAGCGCGCCATTTCGAATAAAGTTTTTCTAAGATCTGGAGGGTCCATTCACATTGATCAAACTGAGGCCCTTGTTTCCATCGATGTTAATACAGGTAAATTTGTTGGCAAAAAAACCTTAGAAGAAACAATTTTAAAAACTAATCTTGAGGCAGTAAAAGAAATTACCTATCAACTAAGAGTGAGAAATTGTGGTGGAATTATTATTATTGATTTCATCGATATGGAAAAACCTGAGCACCGCGACGCTGTTTACCATGCGCTTTTAGAATCTCTGAAAAAAGACCGAGCTAAAACAAATGTTTTACCAATTTCAGAACTTGGTTTAGTAGAAATGACGAGGAAACGCACAAGAGATACCTTGACAAGAGTGATGTGCGAGCCATGCAGTTATTGCGATGGTATTGGGAGAGTGAAATCTGTTTTAACAGTTTGTTATGACGTGATTCGGGAGTTAATTAGAACTTCTAAAAAAACTAAAGCCTTAAAAATATCTGTTTTTGCCCATCCAGAAGTCAGTGCCAGATTGTCCAGTGAGGATATGGATATAATTGATTTTATCGAGACAAATTATCAAAAGACCGTGAATATTCGCGCTGATAATAACTACCATGTGGAGCAGTACGAGATCTTTACTAATGAATATCAGTAGAGAAAGCAAAATTACTATGTTATAAACACAATCTACTATTAAAAACTCGCTAAGTTTCGGCCGAGAGATCTTTATTTAGGAGATCTTTGCCTCAGATTCTTAGCTTAGAAAAGTTTCTTTTCTAAACCAGGAGCACTAAATGATCTATGAAGTTCTAGTAACTGTTAAGGCCGATGCAACAGAAGACCAAATCAAAGACATTAAGACTATCGTTACAGAGAACGTTGATTCTGTTAAGGGTAGCATTTTAATTTCTGATGATTGGGGAATGATGATGTTTGCTCAATCTCTCAGTGGCAAACACCAGCGAGGAAAATACATTTATTTTATGTATAAATCTTCTGGAACAATTAATAAGGAAATTATTCGTAAATTAAGTATTAACGAAACTGCTATTCGTTACCTTATTGTGCAAGTTGGCGAAGATCGTTTTGAAGAAACTTTCGTGAAGGAATATCAAAATCCTCATCACACAACCAATGCAGATAATATGCTCGACGAGGAATTGGAAAAAGATAGAAAAATGTTTTCCAAAAAAAGATCCTGTTGGTTTTCTGCTAATAAAACAAAACCTGATTGGAAAAACCCTAAAACCTATTCTTGGTTGTTAAATGAATTTGGTAAAATATCTCCTGCAAGAGTAAGCGGACTACGACCAAGATTTCAAAGAATGTCAAATGACGCGATTAAAAGAGGTCGTATGATGGGTCTTGTGAGCTTTGTTTCGGATGAGACAGCTTACAGAGCATAAAAATTTTTGAAGGTTTAAAAGTTAAAAGTATGGGAGTGATAGGTTGTGGTTGTGACAAATAGCTCGAGAATTGTGCTGCTCACAAGCCTATCGCTTCTATCACTAGTTAGTGGTTTTTTTGTGCTTATTACGCCGCTTCCAATTGCACTTCTTTTTTTACAAACTAAAAGAAGTCAGGCTTTTTTATCCCTTTCAATTGCCACTTTTTTTCTTTCACTATACAGCTATTTTTCAGAGGGAACTTCTCTATTGATGACAGGTTTTTACTTACTATTTGTTTATATTGGTTATAACGTGTCAAAATTTTTAAGACCTCCCTGGGATGGAATTCCAATTGAAAGTAAATTGTTAAATATTCATTGGTTTGAATTGTGGAAGACTTTTTTTCCCCTCATTATCGTTTTAGTTATTGGTTTTGCAGGAGTAGTAAATCGTTTAGGTGGATGGGAAGAGAGCAAAAATTATTTAATTAAGAATATTGAATCAAGCGGAATTTTCAAAAAGACAATTGAAGGTCTAAAAAAAGAAAATATCCCAGAAACGACACTTCTTTTACAGAAATTGGAAAATAAACCAGCACTTGCTAGGGAAATACTTGTTTTAGTGCCCTTTTATATTTCTAGTCTACTCTTTTTTTCAGCTTGGCTTACACTACTTCTAGTGCTTCGGGTAAAGTCGAGAAGATTGTTTGTTCTAGGAGATTTTGAGGGAGTTAAGAAGTTAGAGGGAGTTGTTTTAGGTTACAAAAATCCCCTGTGGCTTTTGTATGGTGTCGTGGTAACTTTAGTACTTTTTCTGACAAAATATTTTATCGTTTCTAGTCAGTGGCAAGAGGTTATAGATAGTTTTGAGTTGATTGGTCATGGCCTAATGCTCACTCTTGGCCTATTCTACTTTTTCCAAGGATTTGCAGTTCTATTGCATTTATTTAATCTTTGGAATATTAAAGGTATATTTAAATCGGTTTTTATTTTTAGCTGGTTTTTTATTTCCTTAATTAATCCTATAATGGTTTTTATTTTGCCAGTTTTAGGTTTGGTAGACGAGTGGGTTGATTTTAGGACAAAGTTCAAGTTAAAAAAAATTGGTCTTAAAGATTAAGATTAGGGATTAAGTTTTTAAAATTAATGAGTTTTTTTAAGGGAGAATATTTATATGAAAGTTATTTTAAAAGAAAATGTAAAGCTAGTGGGAAATTTAGGTGAAATGGTAAATGTTTCTCCTGGTTATGCTAGAAATTTTTTAATGCCTAGAAATTTGGCCATCATTGCTGATTCATCTCAGAAGAAAGCCTATGAGGATTATAAAAAAGCACTTAGTAAAAAAATTGAAGCAGAAAAAAAAGTTGCTTTAGATCTTAAAACAAAAATCGAAGCTATTACCCTTGAACTCATTAGAAAAGTGGGATCAAACGGTAGACTTTTTGGTTCAATTACAACAATGGAACTTGCCGATGAATTAGTGAAGAAAGGTTTCACTAATATTGATAGAAGACAAATCACTCTTGATAGACCTATTAAGCAATTAGGTACCTACGAAGCAAGAATTAAAATTTTTACTGAAGTAGAAGCTAAGCTACCAATTAAAGTTGAAATTGATCCAATTTCAGCTGAAGAATTGAAAAAAGCTCAAAAAGATGCCGCAGAAAGAAAAAAGAAAGAGAAAAAAGAGCAAGAAGATGCTGCAAAAAAAGCAGAGCTTGAAGCTGCGGAGCTAGCAAAAACAACAGCTGAAGAATAAAAAATACCTTAGAAATCTATAATATAATGAGTCCTGGGGAAATTTTAGTTTATGTCCTCAATAAAATATGAATTACCCCACGACTTATTATCAGAAAAATCTCTCCTCGGATGCTTACTCATTGATTCCAATTCCTTTGATCAGATTTCCGAAGTCCAGGTGGAGGCCGATGATTTTTACGATCCTAAATTTGCAACAGTTTTTCGTGCCATTAAAGATCTACATTTTCAGTCTGTAGTTGTGGATTTTGTTAGCGTTTGTAGCCGTTTGGCCGATGCTAGTAAATTAGAGTGGATGGGGGGACAGACATTTGTTTTAAACCTGATTGAAGATCAAATATCATCGGCCAATATTCAGTTCTATGCAAAAACAGTAAAAGATAAGTCTCTTCTAAGACAAATTATTAAAAATTGTCACGAAGTTGTGGAAAGATCGGGAGAGTATTCAGGTTCTGTTCAGGAATTTGTTTCCGATGTTGAAGCTTCTTTTTTCAAACTCACTTCTCAGTTTAGATTGGGTGGTCTTAGGGATTTAAAAACTTTTTTAAAAATTAATTTAAAAGATTTAGAAGATGCACATCGTAAAAAAGGTGAGATTGCAGGAATTCCCTCGGGATTTTTAGATTTAGATAAGATGATTTTAGGTTTAAGACCAGGTCAGTTGGTTGTTTTAGCGGCAAGACCAGGTGTGGGAAAAACTTCCTTTGCCATGGGTCTAGCAGTTAATGCAGCTAAGGCAACGGGACTTCCAGTGGCGATATTTTCCCTGGAGATGCTAGCGCCTGAACTTAGTATGAGGGTTTTAAGTAGTGAAGCATCAGTGGATTCCGTGAGATTAAAAACAAAAAATTTATTAGATACTGACATGAGAAACATTGCAAAATCACTTCAGGATCTTTCTAAATTGCCACTTTATATTAATGATTCTGCTGATATTAATTTAATTGATATTAAGAGTCAGTGCCGCAAAATAAAGGCCGAATCTGGACTTGGTATGATTATGATCGATTATTTACAGCTCATGCAGGGAAATTATCGAATAAGTTCTAGAGAGCAACAGATTTCAGAAATTTCTAGAGGGCTAAAGAATTTGGCCAAGGAATTAGAGTGTCCTATTATTGCGCTTTCTCAGTTAAACCGTGCAGTGGAATCTCGTCCTGATAAACGTCCTCTAATTTCAGATTTAAGAGAATCTGGATCGATTGAGCAGGATGCGGATATTGTTTTACTTATTTATAGAGATGAACTTTATAATCCCGAAAGTAAAGATAAGGGCGTTGCAGAAATTATAGTAGCTAAAAATAGATCAGGAGAAAGAGGTGTGGCACGGCTTGCCTGGATAGGATCTCAAACAAAATTTTCCAATATGCATCACGACTATCAGGGTGAGAGATTTTCTCACTTATCAATACCGCCAAGTTAAAAATTTTTTTGTATTCCATTTGTATAATGTGTTTTTTTTATGAGATCAGCTTATTCATATTTTTATTTTTCAAAAAAACAGAAATGGCTTTATTTAACTAAATTAAAGTTTGGTTATATTTATTATTTAAAGAAGAGATGGAATTTAGTTGATGGTACATGGGAAGATTATGGAATTGAATCTTTTGAAAATATTTTAGAAAAAAGAAAAATAAATCAATTTACTGATTTGCCCATTGTTACCCATTTTTTTTACGAACTTGGGAGTTATTGGTTAAATGAAAAAGTTACTCAGGCTTCAATACTAGCAATAGATTTAGAGTATCAGGAACATGATTGGAAGGATGTTTATAGTGATGATGTAGACAAGAAAGAAAACAATTTTAAGATTGATTTTCGTTTAATTAAAAGTCCTAATTTTGAGGATTATAAAAAAAACATTGAACAAATAATTTTTGAAATAAGACTAGGAAAATATTATCAATGTAACTATACCGATAGTTATGTTTATAAAACAAATGGAGCAAAAGTAGATTTTGAAAAAATATTTTTAAGAAAAAAGTCAATGCTGAGTGGTCATGCTCAATATAGTTATATTCCATTTCCAGATCCCAGAGATGATAGATGTTATTTTTCAAATTCACCTGAGACTCTATTTGTCATAAAAAAAAATGAACTTAATTATGAGCTTCAGTCTATTCCCATAAAGGGGACTGTAAAATTAAAGGATTTCGGCAATGACATTGCCCTCGCAAAATATGATTTGAAAAATTGTTCTAAAAATCAGGCGGAATTATTCATGATTGCAGATTTAGTTCGCAATGATTTAAATAAAATTGAAGATGGATTAGCTAAAATAGTGAAGAAAAAAATGTTTTTTAAAGTTCCATTGATTTTACACCAGGCTAGTTTAATTACATTGAAATTATCTGGAGAAAATAATTTATTAAAAATAATGAAAGCACTTTTTCCTGGAGGCAGTATTACTGGTGCCCCTAAGAAAAGCTCCTTCATGCATTTAAAAAAACTAGAAAAAATGAGATGGCGAGGGTTTTATTGTGGCTCGACGCTTTTACATTTTAAAGAAATTAAAAGTTGTTCAATCAATATTAGAACTTTAGAATACTTTCCTAGGAAGAATAGATGTACTTTTTATGCTGGAGGAGGCATTACCATGCTAAGTAAAGCAAAAGAAGAGTATCGCGAAATGGAATTAAAACAGTTAAGTTTGATCGGACTTTGGAGAAGGGATACAAAATGAATCTGAAAAAATGGTCTAGCTTGGGAATTACATTTTGGACCCATTTTGTTATTTTATTTACCTCTGCTTTTGTCGATAATTTTTTAAAAAATGCTCTTATCGTTTATGTTCTTTTTAACGGTATAGAAGCTTTTGGATTGCCAACAAATTTATTTTCTCCCATTGCAGCAGCTCTATTTATATTGCCCTATCTTCTTTTTTCGCATTTTGCTGGGCAGTGGTCAGACATTAGTCCCAAGAGAATTATTATCGTTACCTGCAAAATGGTGGAACTAATTATTGGCTGTCTTGCCCTCTTTTTTTTTCCACGTGAGGAAATCTTAGGATTACTCTTTTGTGTTTTTATGCTGGGTGTTCATTCAACTTTTTTTGGTCCTGCCAAATATGCCTTAATAAAAGATTTAGTAAAAGAGGAACAATTTATTTTGGGCACTGCTCTCGTTGAAGCAGGAACATTTATTGCTATTTTAATGGGAACAATGAGTGGAGCTTGGATGATTGCATTTGATGATGGAGTTACTATTATTCCCTGGAGTATGATTGCCCTCTCTATTTTTTCATTAATGTTAACTTTTAAATTTATGCCAAAAAATATTGGTTTTCATGGGAAAGTAGATCAAAAATTTAAGTGGAGTTTTAATTTATTTCAATCAACAGGAGAGATGTTTAAACAAGCTAAAACTTTTCCGAAATTATCTCCAGTCATACAGGCCATTTCATTTTTTTATTTTCTTGGCGCCTATGTAATCACCGTTTTGCCTGCCATGGCGAAAAATGATTTGCACGGTAGTGAGCAGTTGGTTTCCTGGATGTTTGCCATTTTTAGTATTGGAATTGCCTGCGGTGCAATTTACTATGATCGAATTTCTAAAAAAGGCATTCGAATTCAGCCCATGTTTTTTTCAATTTTTGCTATGACATTTTTTTTATTAGTGATGGCATTACTTTTAAGTTTTCAATCAGATACTACGTGGCATTTTGTGGCCATTTTTTTGACTTTTTTTGGAGTGAGTTTTTTTTCAGGAATGTATTCAACACCATTATATGCATTGCTTCAAAAAATTCCTTCAGAGGAATGGAGATCCCAGGCCATAGCTACAAATAATGTAGCAAATTCAATTTACGTTCTTCTTGCTGCCATTTGCATAATGGGATTTTATGCATTAGAAATTAGTCATGCCATGATGTTTGTTTTTGCAGCATTACTTTGGATTTCAACACTTTTATATTTAGTACCACATTTTCCCGTTCCATTTTATCGATTAGTATTCTATGTCGGATTAAGGCTTTTTTATAAATTAAAAATTAAAAATTGGGAAAAATTCCCGGCCAAGGGTCCTTATGTAATCATTAGTAATCATATTTCTTTTATCGATTGGCTTTTTTTGGGTTATTTAACAGAAAAACAATTTAGTTTTGTAGTTTGGTATAAATATTATTTTTTTCCAATTATGAATATTTTTTTTAGACATGTTAATGCAATTCCCATTGCTGGAAAAAAAGAGGATGTGAAAATTTTAGAGGAATCTTTCCCTAAAATGGTGCAGGTGCTAAAGGATGGAGATTTTTTATTTTTATTTCCAGAAGGAGGTATTTCTCGCACAGGTGAAATGGATTTTTTTAGGCCAGGAGTTATCGAGGTTTTAAAACAGTTTCCTGTTCCAGTTGTGCCAGTGAAATTAAATAATTTATGGGGAAGTATTTTTAGTAGAAGCCCTGAAAAATATGCTTTAAATAATGTATTTAAAAAAATTCGTCCGGAAATTGAGATCATTATAGGAGATCCTATAGTCGTCACACATGATAAGGCCGGTTTGTTAACATTAGAAAATGCTGTTAAAAATTTACTCTAATATCAGTTCAAAGGATGGGAATTATTTTTTATTGGTACATTGAATTATTTCATCAATATTTTTAGTCCATTTAAAACAGGGATTAACGATACTTGCATAATTCATGATACCAAGAAGATAAATGAGTAGTGCTAGAAATATCACATAACCAAATAGTGTTAAATAAAATGAAATAGGGGAATTGGCTCGATAAATAATTCCATATCTTCCTTTTAAGAAACCATTTTGAAGATTCTTTAATATTCGATAAATCATCAATACAATGATGATGATAAAAATGATCGCAACAATAATGGGTGAAATATAATTAAACATATAATGATTTTATTATAATCAATTGTAAAAAAAAGGTTAGGAAAATTTTATGAATTCAACTAGTAGAGAAATGATTTTTTTAGCTGGTGGTTGTTTTTGGGGAATGGAAGAAATTTTACGAAAAATTCCAGGGGTTTTAAATACTGATGTGGGATATTGTGGTGGGAAGACAATGGATCCTAAGTATGTAGAAGTGAAAACTGGAACCACGGGACATGCAGAGGCCATTCGAGTGGAATTTGACCCTTCAATTTTAAGTTTAGAATCACTATTAAATTACTTTTTTAGAATGCATGATCCAACCACAGTTAATCGTCAGGGAAATGATGTTGGAAGCCAATATCGTTCGGCGATTTTTTATGTGAGAGATCAGCAGAGGGATGTGGGAAAGTTCGTGATTGATGAAGTAAATAAATCCGGAAAATGGAATTCTCCCGTTGTGACGGAAGTTATTCCCTTTGAACACTTTACCCTCGCAGAGGATTATCACCAGGATTATTTAGTAAAAAACCCTGCAGGATATACCTGTCATTGGCTTAGAAATTAAATGTTTTTTGATAAAAAGTCCGATTGGTACCCTTTATTAAAGGTAGAATTAGAATCTGACTATATGAGGGACTTAGAAAAATTTTTAAAATCTGAGAGGATTTTAGGGAAAATCATTTATCCAAGTGAGGAAAATATTTTTAAGGCCTTTCAATTAACTAAACTTCAGGATTTAAAAGTCGTTATTTTAGGACAGGATCCCTATCATGGAGTGGGCCAGGCACATGGACTTGCTTTTTCTGTGGGAGAAGGCATAAAGCCTCCTCCATCATTAAAAAATATTTTTAAAGAATGTGAAAGTGATTTAGGAATTTCCATGAGGTCTAGGGAAGGGGACTTAAGTTCCTGGGCCAGGCAGGGCGTCTTATTATTAAATACATTGCTTACAGTTGAAAATGGAAAGCCATTATCTCATTTAAATAAGGGTTGGGAAAAATTGACGGATTCTATTATGAGAATATTTGGATCAAAGAATGCATTAGTTGGTCATCCACTTGTTTTTATTCTTTGGGGGAAAAATGCTTCGGAAAAATTACATTTTATAGATGATCAGTATCATCAGGTGATCACTGCACCTCATCCATCTCCATTTTCGGCTCATCGTGGATTTTTTGGGCATCGACCATTTTCAAGAGCAAATGCTTTTTTGAAAGAACATAAACTTGTGCAAATTAGTTGGAATTAATTTTTAGAGATAGAATTTCCATCACTGAAATTTTTGATAACAATCTTTTACAATAGTAAAATGAGTAACATTTTTATCATTTATTTTATCCTATTTGGATTCATTTCCAGTTGTTCACTATTTGATAGAAATAGTAAAAATGAAAGTAGTAAACCAAAAATAAAATCTAAAAATCTAATGGGCCAAAGCTGCAAAAAGGTATTTGAAAATGTCTTTTTAGATAAAAAAATTCAATTAGTAGAAGAAATTATTCAAAGTTACAGCAAGATTAAAGATGGAAAATTTAAGGTTAACAGTGCTAAAACCTTTTTAGATTACTGTGTGGGAACTGATTATATTCCTGAAAATGGAAAAAAAATGGAGGATTATAAATATGATTGTTTGGTGTCACTGGATTCACAACCCTTAAATAAATTTAGAAAAGTTTTAGATCTTTTAAAACTTCAATCAAGTAAAAATCCCATTACAAAAACCTGTAGTAATAATAATTATTTTAATAAGATGAAATTTACCTTTGGGGATCAAGTTGAAGTAAATGAAAAAACAAAAGTTTCAATGAATAAAGATTGTATGAGTTTTTTTACCAGGATTCGTCCTTTTTTAATTTTACAGTTATTGTATGAAACAAATTTTTTTCAAAACTATTTTGCACGTAATGATAATAATTTTGCAAGGCTTAAAGAAAGTTCTTTTAGGAAAAGAGATAGTGGGTATTTAGCTTTGTCACAAGCAATTCAATTTAAATCTTTTAATAGAAATGGTGATGTTAGCTATTTAAGTTTTCATCAGGAAAGTGATTTTCTATTGACGATTTTGTGGTGGTATTTTCAGCCTATTTTTTCAAAAACAGAAATTTATAATTACACTAGTGAAATTCAACATTTTATGAAGGTGGAATCAGAAAAGGGAAGTGAAGATCCACTAAATGGTGACCTAGAAAAATTATATAATGAAATCGGAATTAAATGGGCCGATGGAAAAAGAGATTATGGAATTACATTAAATCAAATGACCAAAATGAGTGATGGTCAATTTTATAGGTGCATTCAAAATGAATTTAATAATTAGTATTTTTGTACAATTTTATTTAGTTTTTGCCTATGCAGAAAGGTCGGTACTTCGTGATTGTGATATTTTACCAGGAGAAGGGATAAAAAAAAGTGAATTTGTTTCATTTCTTGGAGAAAAAATGAGAGATCAGAATTTATCGATCAGTTCTTGTTTTTATCCAGTGTTACTTGCTCAACAGATTAATGAGACAGGTGGAGAAAATGTAGAAAACTGTAATTATAAACATTTTAACCTGACAAATATTAAATATATCAGTATGTCCTACCGAAAGGGTATTGATGAAATTGCTTCTAAATGTTTAAAAGCAGGACATTCTACGATTGATGATTTACCAGTGGATGAATTATTTGTGAAGTTTGATAGTTTTGAAGAGTACTTTCAGTGCTTTGAATTTTTCCTAAGAACTCCATTTGCAGATAGTAAATTGAGCGCAAGTAAAAATAACTTTAAGTTGCAATACGATAAGGATTTATTTCAGATAAAAGATTTAAATGGTGAATTATTAAATAATTGCAATGTGTGCGATCAGGAAAAGAATTTTATAAAAGATGCATCATTTGTTTTTGTGCAAAAGTTAAAGTCTAGTGGTTTTGCTACTGAACCAGATTATGTTACTGATGTTATGAAGAGATTCGATGATTCCTATAAGAAGATTTTTCGCTATTGTGCAAAACAAAAAGTGGAAAAATCAATTTGTGAAATTCCAGGTGAGAATAAACTAGTTGATAATTTAGGAATTTGTACTGATAACTCAAAGGTGAAGGTAATGTGGTCAAATTCAACTATTACAAAATGCGAATGTCCCAAGGATAGTAGTAAGGCTTGCTCTGTTACCTGGGAGTTACCTAGAAATAAGAAGGGTGTTGTGTGTTCGGGTAAAACATTTAGAAAATATAATATCCCTAAAGAATGTTTGGAAAAAAAGTGCATTTTAAAAAAGTAGTTTAAAATTATAAAAAAAAATTTTTTTATTAAAATTCTTATTGCCTATTTTATTAATAATTTTTTTTTTTAAATTATGTATTTTCTTGTAACAAGGATTCGATATTTGAAATTAGTAAATTAGAGAATGCAATTGAAAATAATGCTTTAAAAGAGGATTATTTGAATAATTTAAAATTGTTAATTAATGATCCTGCTTGGAGTTGTTTAATTCCAGGACTATTAGCTCAAGCCACTAATGAGACTGGAGATTTTACATCAGAAGTTTCAAAGGGAAATAATTTTGCTGGAATTCAATATAAGAGTATAATTGGCAGAAATTTTCCATATCCTTGCAGTAAGAAGGAAATTACAGAATACAAAGGAACGGATAGTGAAGTTGAGGGAGGTGCAAGAGTTCCAGTTGGATTTGCAAAATTTACCGATGCGAAACATTTTTTTTTATGTTACATAAAATTTGTAAATGAAGGTGGATATATTTCAAATACATTGGATCAAGTAATAAAGGTAAAAGGTCAATATCAAAGTGGGTGCAATCTTTGTAAGACAAATTCAAGAGACAATTTTAAATCTTTAAATTTAAATTACCTTAAATTATTAATGTCTGGAGAAAATCAATGGTCTGTAACTAAAGATTATGTCAGTCATGTAATGAATAGTTATATAGCGTCTTTTAATATTGCAAAAGGATTTTGTTCTGATACAGAAAGTGTAAACACAGATCCATGCTATGTTGAAAGAGAAATTGCTGTCTCTGATGGTACATGTTTGGGTAAGGATGGAACCACACGCAAAGTTACTTCCGTAGTTGGAGTAGGCTCTAGAATATCTACTAATAAAAGAACTGAAGCTATTTATACAACACATCTTTATTGGACTAGCAGTTATAAATCTTCGTGCGAGGGTAACCTCAGGAAAGACGCACCCATTTTAAAAGTTTGTAAATAGAAAATTTTTTAGTATTATTATTTTCTAATATGGCCGTCACCACGAAGGATAAATCGCGTAGTGGTCATGTCTTTAGCACCCATTGGTCCATAGACGTGAATTTTGCTCGTGGAAATGCCAAGCTCAGCTCCTAAGCCTAATTCGCCCCCATCATTAAAACGCGTTGAAGAATTTATGGGAATACAGGATGAATCTATGTGATTGATGAATGTTTCAATGGCCTTTGGGCTTTTTGAAATAATTCCATCAGTATGCCTTGATCCATGTATTTGGATATGGTCAATGGCCGCATTAAGAGATGGAACAGTTTTTATAGAAATAATGGGAGCGAGCCATTCTTCATGATAGTCCGCTGGGGTAGCGGGTTTTGTGTTGGAATTTAGAAGGTCTGGAGAAACGCGCATTTCAATATTGTTTTTTTGTAATATGATTAGGAGGTTTTGGGTACCAGGGTAATTGTTATGAATGAGAAGAGATTCGAGAGCGTTGCATACTCCAAAACGGTGGCATTTTGCGTTTATGACAACGGATTCCACAATTTTTTGATCCGCATCTTCATGGATATAAAGGTGGCATAGCCCGCGGTCGTGGGCGATCACTGGAATTGTGGTATTAGATTTTACATACTGAACAAGTTTTTCTCCGCCCCTTGGAATAACTAGATCCACATATTTATTAAGTTTTAGTAATGCGTCGATGTCTTCGCGGTCATGGAGGAGGTGGAAAATGTTTTTTCCAAGTATGGGTTCAGTGGCTTTTAAAACAATATTAAAAAGAATGGTGTTTGAATGATGAGCTTCTTTACCACCTTTTAAAATGAGGGCATTCCCAGATTTAATGGCAAGTTGAACTGCATCAATAAGAACATTTGGACGGGATTCAAAAATGAGAGCAATAACTCCAAGAGGGATTCGTTGTTTTTCAATTTGAAGGCCATCAATGCGAGTGGAAGATTCTTCAATAACTCCAACGAGATTTTTTGATTCAGCTATTGTTTTTCCAGCATTTGATAATTGCAAAATACTTTTTTCGGTGATGCTTAATCGCTCAAGAAGTGCCGGGCTTAAGTTCGTCGTTTTTGCAAGTTCTAGGTCTTTTAAGTTTGCAAGTAAAATTTCTTTTTGATTTTTTAAAAGTGCTTCGGAAAGATTTTTCAGCGCTGTTTTTCGTTGAACTTCAGAAAAACTAAGAAGTTTTTTAGAATGTTGATTAATAGTTTTTACAATATTAAAAATATCAGACATAGATTTATCTTTTTAGAAAAAGGTTATTTTTATGAATGATCACATCGTTATGAATTTCTTTAAGGATGGTTGAAATTTCCTGACTTTTTTTTCCTTTAATAAGTTCTATGTCAGTTGAATCATATTCACTGATGCCAAAACCTATGACATTTTTAGAATGGTTAATGGCCACCACATCGCCTCTTTTAAATGACCCTGCAATTTTCGTAACACCCACTGGTAGGAGCGAAGCATTTTTTTTGAGGGCTTCTGATGCACCCTGATCCACATAAATGGTGCATTCAGTTTTTGCCACTGTAGCTATCCAGGATTTTCTTTCTTTTATTTTTTCTGTAGGGTTTCCGTGAAAGAGCGTGCCGCCATTACCACTAAAAGCGCGTAAAATAGGTTTTTCTCTATCAAATGTTGCTAAAATCACATCCATACCTATGGGGGTTAGTTTTCTAATGGCCTGCACTTTTGAAAGCATGCCGCCACGTCCAACGGAGGTTTTTCCAGCAAATTGGATATTTTTAAAATCATCTTGAAAATCAATTTCTTTAAAATGTTTTGCCTTTGGATTAGAGGGGTGTTGATCAAAAAGTCCATCTGCTTCAGTGAGAAGAATGAGGAGATCTGCTTGAATGCATTGAGCGATGATCGCCGCAAGCTGATCATTATCACCAACAGTTATTTCTTTTGATGACACCGTATCATTTTCATTTACGATGCAAAGTACATGGTTTTCCATAAGATAATATAAGGTATTTCTAATATTTAAAAATCTTTGTCTGTTTTTAAAATCTTCATGAGTCACAAGAATTTGCGCCAGGGGCATTTTAAAAATTTCTGCACATTCCAGATAATATTTCATGAGAACAGGTTGGCCAATTGCCGCTTTAGCCTGCTGTTTTGCTAAATCAGTGGTGTGTAATTCATTAGTTTTTGCAAGATGAGAATGAATAATTTTAGCGGAATTGATGGCACCGGAGCTAACAAGTATGGGAGTATGTCCCATTTTTTTTAATTCATTGATGTCACTTAGAAGTCTTTGGATTTTTTGAACATCAGCTCCACCGTCAGGATTTGTCACTCCAAGGGAACCAACTTTAATGACTATTTTCATTATTTTATTGTAATGGGAATATGAGTTAATGAAAATGAGTGTTTTAAAAAAAGAAGGAGGTCATTAAATGACCTCCTAGAATCTCAATCGAAATTAAATAATGATTAACGAAGTACTAATTCTCTTTCTACGAAATTTTGAAATCTTCTACCGTACTCTGTACTACTATCTTCTTCACAGTTAAATAATGCATCTAATTTTAGTGAACTCGTTTTTAACTTACTAGTTAGCAAAGTTGATATTTTAGCTGCGGTATTAACTGAAGTATTAAGGGCCGGCATTTTTGTATAGTTAAATAATTTACTCTGATTAGGATCAGGGTATCTAAATTTTTTTGAAAAGGAACATTTGCTTTTATTAAGTGGAACTAGTTCTGATTCCTTTGTCGGTAAATACTTGCTAGCATTATCAATTAAATCAGCATTACCAAATAGTGGTTCACCTTTAACAATAACGAGATCAATATCAGCTTGTTCTCCGTAGACAAGTGCTGAGTAACCATCGGTATTTGAAGAACTTTTTTTCTTTAGAGCTTCTTTATTAACAAGAGTAATATCAGCTTGGAAACCATTTCTAATTTCTCCAATGACATTAGTTAATCCTAATGCTTTTGCCGCATTTACAGTGGCCATTTCCACTAATTGTTTATCAGTAAATAAACTATCTAGACCTGCTTTTTTTAAGTAACGTCTTGCAATTTTTAATTCATCTAATAAACTTTTACTACCTGAAGGACTCCAGTCAGCTCCAAGAGCTATATTTAAACCAATTTCTTTAGCTTTTTTTACATCGAGGGTTTGACTATAAAGAAGTAAGTTTGAAAATGGAGACCATACGAGGGAAATTTCCTTACTTTTTGCGTCTCTCATATTTGCTTCTGTTAAGCCAACTGCATGGATTAAAACCATTTTTTTAACCATGAGTCCAATTTCATTTGCATATTGATATTCAAGCATATTATCAGAATCATCGCGTCTACCTTCAGCAAGGTGAATAATCATGGCACTTGCTTTTCCTTCGAGGAGAGATTTTAAAGTTCCTTCTTTCGTTCCAAATTCAAACATTCCAAGGTAACGATTAAGTCCTTTATTTGTTCGATAGTTTCCCGCCTTCATTAAAAAACTGTAAACATCTCCATTATTAGTACCTATGTATGCTGTAGAAGCAGTTTTTCCAAAGAGAAAAAGTTTTATATCTTTAATGGCCGTTTCAATATTTGCTGGATTTTTAAACATTAAACCAGATTCTCTTTTAAGAGA
>Ga0247844_1001047_pt1 | contig 54526 bp, 54 predicted proteins | sample LaCtaG_FD_192421 | JGI IMG/M metagenome (GOLD analysis project Ga0247844, IMG submission 192421) | Freshwater microbial communities from meromictic Lake La Cruz, Castile-La Mancha, Spain - LaCruzMarch201714.5m_1 | ecosystem: Environmental > Aquatic > Freshwater > Lake | place: Spain: Castile-La... | reverse complement strand
TCTGTAAAAACTTTTTTATTTTTTACTTTTTCACGATGAGAAAGAAGTCCTAATTTTTTAGTTAATAATGCGTAAACTTCTTTGTAAATAATTTCTGGATCTTTTTTTTCAATCTTATAACTAAATTCTTTTTTTTTGTAGCTACAACATAGAAAATCTTTGGAAATGTAAGTTCCATACGGGGATTTTCCATACGCAAGTTCTTCAAAAATGTTTTCCCAAAAAGTATCATCTGCGTACTCAGAGCACTCTAGAAAGACAGGGTGTAATATTTCCTTCTTTACAAGCATGTTATATATACTAAATGTTTGTCTTTAACTTTATCTTAAACATCGAAAAATAAAATTAATTAAAGTTTTATCCTTATTTAAAATAAATAAAATGCTAGATCCTTATTTGTTGACAAATATCGATTCAGAAGAAAAAGCTTATTTACTTGGTTGGATAGTTGGAGTAGGTACAGTTGCAAAAGACGAAGAAATTTGTATTAATTTTCAAGAAAAAGATTTAGAAATTATACAAAAACTTCGTGATTTTATATCACCAATAATCCCTATTAGAAAAAATGGTTCTAATGTTTCTTTTAGTATAATATCAAAACAACTTGTACAAGATATCACTATACATTTAAAACCAACTGGTTTTCCAAATTCTATTCAATTTAAAAAAGATTTTGTGAGAGGACTTTTTGATTCTTCTGGATCTATTTTGAACTCCAACAATGGATATCCTGTATGTAGTATCTCTAGCAAAAATATTTCTATGCTGCAAAGTTTATCCAATTTTTCAGGTGTTAAAACAATTATTACATCTGAAAAGTGCGAGTGGAATGGAGTTAACGCTATTGATTTCTTATCTATACTGTACAAAGATGCTTCTATATATATGCAAAGAAAATATACAATATTTGTTTCTCTTGTAACTAAACAATTTACAGATAGATTACCCTGTTTTAGATGGACAAGAACCATTTCAGATGCTCCAAAACCAGAAAAAACCAGATTTTCCGATTCTGGTTATGATTTATCTTTAATAAAGAAGATAAAAGTAGTTGGAGGCGTTCATTACTACGACACTGGAATACAAGTACAACCAGAAAATGGATATTATTTCGATTTGGTTGGAAGAAGTTCTATATCAAAAACTGGATGGGCTCTTGCAAATAGCATTGGTATTATAGATAGTAGTTATAGAGGATCAATAATAGTGGCTTTAATAAAAACTGATCCAACAGCTGTTGAATTACAACTTCCATCCAGGCTTGTTCAAATTATTCCTAGACAGTTAATTTTAATGGAATCAATTGAAGTTGATTCATTAGAAGATACTGAAAGGGGAGGAAAAGGTTTTGGTAGTTCTGGATAAAATATAAAAATGAATTTAAACATTCATTTATTAAAATAAAGTATAATATGAAGATTTACACTAAAACCGGAGATACTGGTAGCACATCTTTGTACGATGGAAGTCGTGCTCCAAAATTTTCAATTGTTTTTAATGTTATAGGAGAAATTGATGAACTTAATTCCAGAATCGGTCTTTTGTGCACACATATGACCGATACCGATATGCTACGAAAAATCCAGAGAACTCTGCAAGATTTTAATTCTCACATTGCAACTATTGACAAAACAAATAAAAAACTTCCAGAATTATCAGAAAGTTTAATTCTCGAGTTGGAAAATATGATTGATGAAATGGAAAAGATGTGTCCTAAATTAACAAAATTTATTCTACCTGGAGTAACAACTCCAGATGCACTTGCACATTTATGCCGTACTCAGGCAAGAAAAGCTGAGCGTTGGATAGTTGATATGCATTTTTCACATAAAGTCAACATTCCCGAAATAATAATTAAATATATGAATAGATTATCAGATTTTTTCTTTGTTTTTGCTCGATGGATTTGTGTTAAATCAGGTAACACTGATTTTTTTATCTAAACTTATATTCACAATTAAATAATATTTTATTCTAATAAGGAATAAAATATATAGAATAAAATATATAGAATTTTATAAAATAAAACAAATATATAAATTACTCTTATGCAATTCATCAGTGCTGATACACAAAGACTATTTTTTGAAACAATTTATACTAGACGATTAAAGAGATGTCTTATGAATATTGATGCACCTGATATTCATTTTGAACAATTAGATAGGTGTCTCAATATTATAATATGTCATGATCCAGATATATGGTCGTATGGTACAGGAGTTCTTTTATCAGGTCCAAGTCGTCGTATGAATCGTAAACACAAACATAAAAAATGTTTGGAGTCTAAAAAACGAGCTTATACAATGCGAACGGAAGCTTTAAAAGAACATAATTATCAAAAAGAATTTCGTTTGCTAGAAAAAGAAAGTTTTGGATATTTTGTGCGTGTCACTCTAGAATATCGTGATAGAGTTCGTGTATTTTCTTATAAAGCACTTATATTTGAAGAACAAATTATACCTAGAACTCTACAAGTTATAGATTATGTTGAAAAAAATATAACACTTGAGTTAGAAGATTTTGATGATCAAGCGTCAATTTGCCGCGAGAGAGCATTAAAGATACATGGTTTTGATTTTGATTATTACCAATCAATAACAAAATATGATGAAGACATCCAAATTATCAATCAAATAGCAAAATATTGTATGATAGATCATCTTGTTCATAATCCGTTACGAACAGCACTTTTAGAAATTTTTCCAAATATTTTGGATAATGAACTAGGTAAACCTGAATTTATTAGACTACTTGTAAAAAATACTGGTGAATGCATAGTGTGTTATGAAGAAGGAGAAGTGCTTTCTTTACCATGTCATTCTTCTCACATCATGTGTGAGAAGTGTACTCTTAAAGTTGTCTTTTCAACACGATCATTATGTCCAATGTGCAGACTTCAGATATCTTTTAGAAAATGATTTATCTAATTATGATTGGTTTTTTATATGGTGAATCATACTATCTTACTTTTGAGTGGTTGAAAAAGAACGTGTTTACTCGTAAAAAAAAGAAGGCAATATGATATTATCTATCACGTGGATAATTCCATTGTCAGTAATAATATCTTTTTTAATAATGCGTATGTCCTCGTTAATATAAGTTATACCATTCATATTATTAATAAATAAATTATTTGATTTACTTTTTGTAAAAAAATATGAGGAATTACTATCCTCTAAAAGTTCAGAAGTTATTTTTCTATCAAGCATTGCACTTTTCACAATATTGCGAGCCATAGAAATATCCATACCTTCTATTTCTAATCTTGAAATAAAAGTGTCTAGTGGAATAAATAAGGTAAAATCTGATTGTGGATCACTCAAAGTTGTATTCATTCTTGCAAGTTCCACAATGTATTTAAACTTTGAAAAATTTGGATTATTATTAATTACACCCATAAGAGAGTTATTGTTATCTTCCTCACGAGAAGAATTTCCACGTAAATCAACAAAATCGAACATATGTGTAAAGTTATTCGATTGAGAATAAGGACCAGTTGATACCATTTTATAATCAAAGAAGATTATAAAAATTAAATAATAAATTTACTCTGGATCTTCTATACCATTACTTGGTACTCTAAGACTAAAACGATTCCTACCCTCCCTTGTTTTATCAATAACAATAACCAAAACTCCATTGTTAGACGAAATCTTTACACTATCACGGTTAGTAATACTTATAGGAAGATTAACATGACGTTCAAATTTTCCATAAATGATCTCATTCTTGACAACAGTCATTTCATCTGAAAAAGGACGTTTACGTTCACCTGTCACTACAACACGCTCGTTAAAAAAATCAACATCAATCGAATCATTATTTACACCTGATATATTCATATATACAGTAACATTATCATTATTTTCAACAATATCAACTGAAGGTTGCCAAATTTCATTCATATTTAAACCTTGAGATTGTAAAAATTCAGATAAAGCTCCTGATACATTACTATTTTGTTGTCCTTCAAGCAAAGCAATGCTGTTAGATATTAGTTGTTGAAATGATGACATCTTTAAAATATTTATCTTGTCCTCTTAAGTCTTATTATTGAAGTAATTTATCTAGCCTTTCAGATAAGCTAGGAGTTTGGCTATTTGAAAATCCAGATACTAGAGAAGGAGATGTAATCAAAGTTGATATAGAAGGAGTCATGGTATTTTCAATACTTTGATTTTTTTGTTGTTTCTTTTTATTAACATACATATAATAACATAACCCTCCTCCTATAATAATCACAATAACAATACAAATTAGTTTCCAATTTGTGCTAGAAGGAGGTGGGGCTACATTTTTGACACGTTGTTCTGTTGCATTAACTTGCTGAGGATGAGGCTGAGCTGGTTGAGGCTGAGCTGGTTGAATTTCTTTTTTGTTAATTATAACTTCTACCTCACATGGTTTGTCAGATTTTAGACACAGAAAATAATTTTGATATACATTTTTATCTGAAACAATATTTCCAGAAATAGAACCATTTGCTCTCTTAAATTCTAAACTATCATGTGGTACTTTATCTAATGTATTCTGATCAACCACAAGTGCATAAAAATCTGAGTTTTCTGAATTTCTAGCGGTAAAAGTAAGATCAAAATTTATTGAATCACCATTGAGATCTATCAATTGTTTACCACCCCCTGTCAAAGATAAAATTTTCTTTACTGACATTTTATCTTTCTATCAATTGTTTTTAAACCGCTGATTTAAATAAATGTCTACCTTCTTCCATGAAATACTTGTGATAAAAGACCTGCTTCCATTGTCATTGCACCAAGTTGAGCATATCCAGAATTTTCATGTGTCTTCTTATTCCACCATCTTGAATACCATATTATAAATATCGCGAATGGTATACACAATCCGCCTAATAAAAATATATATTTACGAGTTTTAACACTGCATTCCTTAATCTTTAAGTCAAGATCACTTTTGGCTTTGTCGCATTTAGCAGCATCATCAGCGTTAGGTTGAGTATCTTGATCATGCTTGCTGCAAATAAAATCAGAATTCATCTTTTCTTGATCGCTATTGCAATTTAATTTATTTGTTGGAACAAGAGCAAATATTATACACGCAATACCAATAAAAATTAAAATTGCACCAACAAAATACGAAGAAATTACTTGCATTTCTGAAGACGCCTGTCCAATACTTGTTTGAGCTGACCCTACTTGGTTTCCTAAATTATTTATATTTCCGGAAACATTACCCATTTATTACTTTATAATATAAAAATATTTTTGAAGTAATGTTCATTCAAATGTATACTAGTCAATTTATCTTGTTGCGTTCTAATTGTCGGAAAAAAAATGTATGGTTTTAATTTTATCAGTCCATATTTTAACCATATCGAAAAGGGTGAATAGTAAATGATTCCAATTTGATCCATTTTTAAGTATAATAGTTTATTTCTTTAGTTACATAAAATATATTTTCTTTATTTATAGTAATTTTTTACATACCAATCATTAAGACCAGTAACTTGACATATTATGTGAAAAAACGCGCCACACATAAAAGCTGCAATAGCAATCCAGATAATATGATTTTTAGGTACTATTAGCATACTTAAGGACATCATTATTGCAAGAATAACTCCAATACAAAGAGCTTCTATAAAAACTACTAAAAAAGTTTTCATTTCTTTTAAGAAAAGAAATTTTAATTTCCTAGTAATAAATGGAAAATATAAGAAAGATATTTTTAGAACAAATAGAAGAACATACAGATACTTTTAATAATTTATCTACTTGCTTAATAAATTCAACTATTATGTCAAATGTTTTACTAGCATTACAAGAAATAATACCATCGTGTACTCGAACTCGTACAAGACAGTTTTTATCTCATTATATAGTCTATTACTTTCCAAATGAAGTAATAGGTGAAATTGGTGGAGAACGCCTAATTAAAGCATCACAAAATCTTTATAATGTGCATGTTAAAGAAAAACATAAAGAAAATGATAAAGAAAATGAGATTACTCATTTTGTAGATGCATTAAATGAGTATCTCTCTTCTTTTACTGAATGGCAAAAATTTGATAAAGAAAAATTAGCCGGAACATATCGTGATGCATATCGTTTATTGTCTGAAATTAAAGTATCATCTCCTATTGAGATACAAGAACCTGCTGAAAAACTTGAGCGTACTCTTGATAAACATACAAAGCAAATTTTTGGTGTTGATGCACAAAAAATATTAAATAATGAAATAAACAAAGATATTTTGCATAAAATGGAAAAATTTGTTTATGAGTCTATTCATGAAATATATTGGCAAAATATGATAAAACAATTAGAAGAAAACTCGTTCGATTCATTATGTACTGTAATAGAAGATGTAAAGATTTGTATGGTTGCATTATCTGGAAAAAATCAACTCAAACGTGATGAAGTAGAAGCATCCTTAGATGTTGCATTTCTAAAAAATGTCTTAGATGTAGGAATGGCGCAAAACCAAGTTAAATGTTTACTCAAATATTGTTTACGTTTTTTGCGTGAATATGGACAACCTTGTCATGATACAGAGATAGATGAATTAAACAAAACTACCGATTCTTTATATACACCAGAAGTCAAAAATACGATTGAATTACTTACCAATATTATTCGAGAAATAGCTACTCGTATTAACAACCTAGTAACTGTTGTTTATAAGTTTTTATCGAATAAATAAAAACTTATAAATTTATTGAACAAATTCATATTCTTGTGCACATGAAAGATGTGCTTTGATTGCTTTTTCAAGCTCAATACTATTTATTTTTATATCTTTTACTAATTCATGATATTTTTCCTTATAAAGATTAAATGTAATATTACCACGTGTCAATTCATGATCTAATAGTTTTAGATTAGTCTCAATATTCATATGTATTTCTCCAAGTCTGAATCTTTCATTCTTTGCCAATAAGCGAAAATTATGCATATCATGTGCGATTACCCATAATAATTGATTATATTCATTATTTTTCGATGGAAAATAATCAAACAAATCAATATCTGTCATTAATTATATAATTATTATATTCACTTAAAATTCAAATTTATTTATGATTATTGCTCTTCAATATCATTTGCTTGTCTCTTTTGTGATAAAACATTCATTACAAATTCGAAAACATCATTCATTTCTCACTAATCTCAAAATCTCTTATTTTTCAACCTTGATACAATATTTAATTGTATCTGAAAGCATGTACAAGCTTGATACAAAATTTAATTGTATCTGAAAACAAATCAATTGTATTATCTTTTGGAAGTAAAAATCTTTCTAGGTTGGATTGTTCTCTATAGGGATTCAATTTGGAAAAAACAAGTGTTTCGACAACACTCATTTTTTCTTGATCTGGACATTTTTCATAATATACAACTTCGTGTTCATCTGTTTTGTTATATACAGACAATGTAGATGTTAGATTTGTTGCTTTACCCAGAATATAACGTCTTTCTTTCTTCATATTTGCAGTTGTCAAGATATATATTACATTTTCCTCATAGTATTGAATTAGAGGTTGATGAACAAGTTCATATGATGCATCTGGTAATTCTTTAGAATTAGTTTCTGCCATAGACTGTATGCGTTCAGTTAAATCTTTGTTCTGCTTTTCTAATTTATTTTTATATTCTTCTTGAAATTCTTTTATGATCAGCTTCTGTTCCTCAATAACTCTATCTTTTTCAATCAGTTTTTGTTCACATTCTTTTCTTATTATATCTTCCATATGTTTTTTACATGTTTGTTCATGAGTATATAATCTATTTTGAGTTGATAATTTTTTATTACATTTTAAGCAAGTAAACTTAGGATCTGTGTCTGTTCCTTGTAATATAATACAGTATTTGGCTGTTTTTTGATGATGAATCAATGATGTCTTTGTTTTAAATTCATTATTACAAAACTCACAATTCATTTTATTAATAAAAATGTGTTCTTAAATCTCGTTTACAAAAAATGAAAATCATTGTAAACAAATGCAAAATTAAGTAAATTTTGTACCTAATTAGTATGGATTTTTCATACTTTTAAAAATTTTCACTCATCTCAAAATCTTGAGAGAGATGAAGATCATTCAAATGGATTAGGCTCAAAAATTAAGTTTTTTCTCCTCCTCCGAACGAAAATCTGGAGAAACAAAAAATATTTTTTGTTTTGTAAATAAGTTTAAATTTGAAAAAAAGTATATAAATAATATTCAGAAAGTATTATTTATTGTTTCCAATTTATCTTTGTATGATTTGAGAAGAAAGGTTGAGGAAAATCTTCCATCTTTATACAATTTGTAGGTTTTTCTGAAAATCTATCTCCTTTTTTATGTATCATTTTAAAGTTAAGTTCATTCTCTAGAAAATCTATCACCTTTTCAGCATGAGCGTCACCTGCATATATGATTATATTATGTGGTTCTATCGGTTCATCTGTTGCACGTTTTTCTGGTACAAACTTTTTAAATATACGAGACAAAAGGTAATAATCTGTTATAACAAAACCAACAATTAAAATAAAAATTTTACAAACATCTAGTTGAGTTATTAGAGTATCAATATCAAGTTCTCCTTCATATTGATCTACGTTAACGATAAATTGTCCAACTGTATCAATAAGATTTTTTATATTTTCAGTCTTAAGAATTTCTTTTTTGATAAAAGACTTAATTTCTTTGTGCATAGTAGATTTACTTACTTTTTTTACAAGAAACAGGTGTTTGTCTATTTGTTTATTCCAAAATTCTGAATATTCCGCATATTTTTCATCGTCTGTCTCTTTGTCTTCATCAATATTAATTTTAGAAAATTCTTGAAGAATTGGCTCAATTTTTGTATAATAATCGTTTTCTACCAAAAATTTGTGAATAGATCTTTTTTTTCTTTTAGTATCAGCGAATTTAGGATTCGTTTGTAACTCACTTAACATATAATTTAATTTGAATAGCATAATAGCAGCATAAGTCATTGGGTCAGGTGTTAAATCAGAAGCTTCTTTTCTAAGATCAAAATAATGCATTCTAGATAATCTACACTCATAATCATTATCTTTAGGATCATATAAGCAATTTTTAAAACGATTAGCCATTATCGCAATTCTACTTTCACCATAAGTGTTTTTTCTTCTACCCGTTTCAAGATAAAAATCTATAAAAACATCAGTATTTTTAAACAATTGTTCCAGATAGTCTTCTATTAACATTACATTTGTTGCAGTTTCACAGTCAGTATATTTGCTATGAATTTCACCAAAGATATATACTAATTTCTTGTATTCTTCACTCCATAACATTATTAACGTTTTTGGACCAGCGATATACTCAGTAATTGGCTTTTTTTCTTGTTGGGCTAATTCTTCGTCACTCTCCTTAGAATGATTAATAATAAGTTGTGAAAGTACAATTCTCTCTGAATTAGTTTTGTCTTTATTCTCGATTGCACATTTTTTTGCTTCTTCAATACACGCTTCTTTAAAAATTGGTTCTGATATATCTAAAATAGAAGTATTATACGTTTTTAACAAAGTATTACAAATCCAATCTAAATCACACATATTTTTATTAATTATAATAAATAAATTTATTATAATTTACTTATCTGCACGGTAGCAGCCAGCAGCTAATTCTCTAATGAAACTATAAAATAATTCTGGTTTCATACCATCTGCCATCTCATTTGCTTGCCTTTTTTGAGATAACACCTTCATTACAAATTCCAAGGCATCATTTGTTTTTATAGAAAAATCTTCCTCGTTCATATCATCTACAGAGTTTAAAGCTTTCCATTTTGCTTGTAATTCAGCTGAATACTCATTAGTCAATTCCTCATTTCTCTCCTTAATAGCAGAAAACAATCTTTTTGTTATCTTTGTCATTTCTGGATCGGATACAACGTTTCCATTTTCATCTTTGTATTTACAATTTCTTCTTTGAAAATCAGTACATATAATCATATCCTTTAGAGGATATTCAAGAGCGAATTTAGCATATCCAGATGCTCCATTTTGAACGTGAATAGGATTTAAATTATGGATGTGTTCTTGTAGATGTGCTTCAGTTATTGGCATCATATTATTTATTATCTGGTTTGTAGTGGTTATGTTTTTATTAACAGTTGATGGTTTAGCGATTGCTTTTTCTGCAATACATTGTATGCGATCTGTTAAATCTTTATTCTGCTTTCTTTGGTCATCTTGAAATTCCTTTATGACAAGTTTTTGTTCTTCAATGACAAGTTTTTGTTCTTCACTGACAAGTTTTTGTTCTTGTATAATTCGATCTTTTTCTTGTATAATTCGATCTTTTTCTTGTATAATTCGATCTTTTTCGTATAAAGAAATAAGTTCTTTTTCACGATTTTCATACTTAACACGAAGTTCTTTTTCAAAACTATTTTCTTTGCATATTTTTAAATGATTATCTAGACAAGATTTTCTATTAAATTTTTTACTGCATGATCCACAAGAGTGTTCTTCTATAGTTGTAATATTTTGTTGAGAAAGACAATATTTTGCTGTTTTTTGATGTAGTTTTAATGAAGATAGTGTTTTTAATGTTGCACCACAGTATTCACAATTCATTTATAATTTTTACAGCCTATGTTTAGATTTGTTTCGTAATATTTCATAAATATTTATGAAATATTTCATTTTTTAACATGAAATTTATAGTTGAATTATAACTTTTATACTAAAAATATGATAAATTTAAAAATACCGCTTTCCATTTCACTAAACTCAAGATTTTGAGAGAGATGAAGGTCCTCCAAATGGATCGGCCTCAAAAATTAAGTTTTTTTCCACCTCCTCCGAACTATTCCTCCAAAAATTTTGGACGAGCAAAAAAGAATTTATTTATTTATAATTCTAAAAATCAATAGAAAAATTCTTTTGGAAAATAGAATTTTTTCTCCGGATCGAGAACTGAAATTTCCGATAAAGATTAATATATAATAATACTTTTATTAGTGAATAATTTGTATTTAAGATTAATATATTTATTATTATTAATTATGTTTGAATATATTTTACCTATTATTGGTATGGTGTTAACACCACTCGTCGATTTTACTCTTTATTCAGTTTCATCTTTTTTAGTCAAACCTCAAAATTTTAGTATGTTATCACAAAAACGATCTCTACAAGACTGGCATGGTAATATAATAAATTATTTACTTACTTGGTACTTAATATATTATAGATTTACATGGGGAATTCCAAACTTGTTTGATGGATTATTATCATTATTGTATTTCTTCATTGTTGATACAACATTTTACTTTCTACATCGTGCATGTCATGTCTTCTTATATTATCAGATACATCAAAAACATCATTTATGTCAGCCTATTGGAGCTGATTGTGCAAGACATAGTCATTGGATAGATGCGACACTTGAAAATCTTAGTTTTTTTACTCCATTCTTTATTTTTTATTATAATGCATACTGCGCTTTTTTATGTTTAATACTTAATAGTATATGGGCCTCTTATATACATACTTATCCAATAAGAATAGAAAAAGCAGGATTCATGAATTCCCCCTATTTACACTGGATTCATCATCAGTATGGTAGTGAATCATCATGTAACTATTCTTTGTATTTCACAATATTTGATCGTTTATTTGGAACATTAAATGAAAAAAGTAAAATTCAAATAAATTAAAAACATAAAATTAAGATTATTTTCTTATAAATAAATATCATAATAAAATATTTTATTATTATAAATGCCTAAGTATAGATACATCTTATTAGTTATTTTAATTATGGTCATTTCCTTTATATTATTAAGAGTATATTTTCCAAGACTACCTTTATGGAGTTATGCAATAGTTGCATTTTTACCTCCGTAAAGATAATGTTGTTTTAAGAATGTAACCTAACATTAAATTTATGATACGTCCGTTTCTGAATTCAGAGTAATTAAGAAACTTAAACATTGAATTTTAAATTGTAATTTGTTGAACTTTACGATTACTTTTAAAAGTGATTTCGCCTACTTTATCTGTTTTTTCAAGATTATCACATCTACACCAATCTACTTTTATATTTTTTAAAGTTTTGTATTTTGTGCCATTTTTACAAAGTTTAGCTGCAGTTTGAATCATAAAAGGAGTTGGTTCAGAATCTTTGTATTCAAGAATTACATAGCAAGAAGGAAACGATGATAGATGGAAAAAAAGGTAATTATTTTCGGCTTTGTCTAAAAGATTCCAATTTTCTTTAGCTGTTTCTCCTACTTTACAAACAAAATTTTCATATACAAAAATTTTCATAATTTATTATGAAAATATAGTTTTTAAACAATTTATAAATTATCATATTTGTTTTATATCCACTCACATATTTCTACACTTTCTACGATTCCATTAGAACCCCTGATCAATCTAAATGGTTTACAACATCCATGTACTAAATTTTGATCAAATAACTGTTCACACTGCTCTTTAGACAAATGTGGATTTACTTGTGTTCCATCGCTTTTCATTATACCATGTCTAAATATCTGACAATTCACTTCATTCTCATTGACCTGTACTGTTCCATCACAATGTGGACAACTAAATACATAAGAATTATTTTCTGAAATATATTCTACTTGTTTAGACATTTATTTTTCTTTCTTTTTTAGTTTTTGAATAATGATTTATTTCAAAAAACCAAAAAGCAACAAAAAGAGTTATACCAAACATTATTACCAAATATGTAGTTTTTGAGATAATATGATGACTTTTTGGAAAGCTATTAAATATTGTCTCGACTAGATCGTTAAAACCTAATGCTACAGATAATGATAAAGCAGCAACAACAACTGTTCTAATATTGGACAAAATAGCTTTTTTATCTTCTTTATTATCTTCTTCCATTATTTTTCTTTAGTAAAGATTAAAAACACTAAACGTATAATTTTCATTACACTCTCTTAAAGCTAAAAGCCGCACTTATCTGTATTTCTGGGTTTGGAGAAAGAGGTGCATACGTTTCATTTTCAAGAGTCTTAAAAAGTTCTCCATTTGAAAGATGCACTGAAAAGAAAATACTGTCATTTGGTTTGAATTTAAGTGTTTGTGTCATACCATCTCCATCAAGTTTAACAAAAGATGAATTGGTAGGATTTTGAACATCGTAAATAGGAACTCGAAAAACCATGCTTGTAGCATTTGGATTATTCGAATAAATCGAATTCTTCATTCCAGAACTCGAGCCAGAAATATTAGATAATTCTACATAAATATAAGGATAAAAAGCGATTCGACCACCAACACCACAATTTAATATTTTGTTCGGTATAATAAGATTAAGAAGTTCAATTTGATAGCAAACAATTTCTTGTTGCATACTACCTGTATACACAAAAGGATTGTGATTATCAGAAGAGAATGGAAAAATTTGAAATGGATCACCTGTTGTTTTTGCGACTTCTAAAGGTGAATCTAGAAAAACAGATCGAAATGTAAAATCAACACCATCGTTTATAATACCACTAAAGTCAGTATTAACAGTTGCGATACGTGTCAAGTTTGGTTCAACACCTGTAACAGCATAATTTATAATTTTTCGTACATCACTATTAGAAGGAACTTGAATCCATGCGTTATTATAGTAACCATTTATTTTTGACGCTGTATTTGGAAACTTAATAGTAGTAGTATTACCTGTTGTACCCAATGTCTTTCCTGTAAAAGTTTCATAACGAATAATACGACGTGGAGTTAGAAATGAGTTATTATGAGAAACAGCAATGTAAGAATTTTTATATGCATCTAGTTCATTTGTAAAAGTAGATGGTAATGATAAATACATGTTATCAGCAGAAAAATTATTAAGTGAATCGTTTATTGGAAGTTTTTTGTGAATAGAAAAAGTCTGAAACGCACCTAGATCCCAGGTTAGACCGGTAATATTAACTTTGAGTAATCTAGTTACGGCATCATATTCTAATATATTAGCATGTGTATTAGTAGTTGAGTTATACAAAATATAACCTGGGTATGCATTAAAACCTGTGCGTCCATTTGGAACAAATATTAAACCATATTCAGATCCAGTAAATGATGTTATATCAGATGGATCTGCTATTATGATTTCATGACCTGCAATTGTTCCTGTAAAACCCTCAACCGTAATTTGTGCACAATTGTCATCTAAAAAAATATAAGAAATTATACGGCTAGATTGTGACATATTATTATTGTATGCGATAGCTCCTGTATAATAGTTCTTCAAATTCTGAAAAACAAAATTTGTGTCAGCCTTAATTTCAATTATTGTTTTATTATCTCCCGCAAGGCCAAATTGATTGCTTGTACTAGATTGTACAATTGTTCTAATTCGTCGACCTGCCGGATCTTTATTAAACATATTAGATCTCCAATAAAAATTATTGATAGGAGCAGAATCAGTTACTGGGTCATCGGCAATCATTTTATCTTTTCTACCAGATTGAGCGACCACTACTTCAAATTCAGCCGGATTAGGCCATTTATTTCTATCACGATAAGTAGAATCAATTTCTATGTATCGTGTGCTAGACATTTTATTAGACTAAATATAATTTTAAGTAACTTTATATTCAATTGAATATAAAGTAATTTATTTATCAAAGTATTTATTTACGCTATTCTGACCATTATTTATAAGAGTTTCTATTTTATCTTTGGTAATGTCAAAGTCTAAAAAGTATATATTTTCCGATGATATTGGTATAGTTTGTGCAATGTAACTAGAAGAAATATTGGACCGTTCGTTTTGTATCATCAAAGTATTCAAAAGTTGTGTAAAAATATTAAACACGCTATTAATTGGTTTTCGACCTTGATATACGTCAAAATTATTCTTTTCTTCAGATGAATAGAGTTTTAACCCCAACGTAAGACAATTAACATCATCTTTATCTACACTATTCAATTCATTTTTGTAAAGAGCATCAATATTATTGAAAATCCACAATGGATAGTTATCAACAATTCCGCCGTCAACAAAGTAATCTTTCGTTCCAAACAAGTCTAATTGTCTCGGTATAAAAAATATAGGAACTGATATGCTTGCCATAAGCGCATCTATTAATTTAACATTACCAAAAGTAGCATGATGAAAGTATACAGGTTTTTCTCTGTTTAAACAGCATGAAACAATTACCAGATCTTTTTTGGTTTTTTCAAATAATTCAGCAAATGTAATATCTGGATTTTCTCTGACTTTTATTATATTTCTAACTTGATTTTCCAACTCTTTTGAATCATGTAACCCATAAGATCCTAAAATATTGTAAGTACTAAAAAGATAGTTTTCTGATATTAAACTTGAAAAAGTCAATTTTGTTTGTATATCCATGATTTCATCGGCAGTAAAGTTTGCAGCTAGTAGAGTTGCAAATATTGCACCGACCGAAGTTCCAGCAAAACGTTTTATTTTTGGGAGTATTCCTGATTCATTTAGCGCACGAATAGCTCCACAGTATGCAAATCCGCATACTCCTCCTCCTTCAAAAACGAGGTTTTCATAATCTTCTTTAGATTCTATTTTATTATTAATAATTATAATTATTTTTCTGTTCGATAATATTGTTCACGAAGTTTTGTTAAAATTTTTCCAAGCTTATTACGTCCTGTACCATCTCCTCCATCTCCCCAAAAATAATCTCCTCTATTATGCTGTACAATAGGACGAAGTCCAGTGTTGAGCAAATTATGTTTAAGCTCTGGATTTTGATTAAATTTTGCCTCTACAACCATATACATTAAATCGTCACAAACCTCTACCCAATCCTCTCTTAGTTCAGTTTTACGTCCTAAAGCTTTTGCAATGATTGGACTTTTAGAATTTTCTTGTTTTTCTACATATTCTCTGTCTGTAGGATTTTTATATGCTTGTATAGCAGATTCTGCGTTAGAAAAATTTCCAAATCCTTGAATACTAACAGGATGTGTTGTAAAGTTTGAAAATCCGGCTGTTGGACCAGTTCTATATGCTCTGTAGAACATGAGAGGTTCGAAGAATCTATATACAAAATTTTTTTGGTAATATGTTTGCGGTGAACCAAGTGTTCTCCATTTTTCTCTCATAACAACTCGTTTACTATGAGATTTTGTTGTATGCTCTAGAGCGACCTCAGGCATCATTTTAAATATGTAACAAAGTAGACTCGCTACAACCACACCTGATCTTCCATGCCCCCCCTTACAGTGTAGGTAAACCAAGTCTCCTGCTTTTAAGCCTTTAATAATATCTGAAACACGAATTATGAAACGCGCAAAGGCTTGCCAATCTTTCGGAACATGTCTGTCCATAATTGGGAATGATATAACCGTATATTTAGTTCTATAAGGTGTTATTTTCTTTTCGTTATCATGTGTCAAGTTTATAAAAAACCTAACACCTTTTTCTTCTAGCTCGTTTATAGCTTCCTGTGTAGGAAAGCTTCCAAACATAGCTCTATCCCTAATAAAATAAGAGGAACGATCCATTTAGTTTCTATTTTCTTCGGCTATAAATGGTAGAAAAATCAATTTTATATACGTGGAAATTTATAAAAAGCCCTGTAATCACATTATATAATATATTTTTACGATGATAAAAGTATATAATATACACTTAAAGATTTGATTTCTTTACTAAAATGACAGAATTAGTTAACGCAATCGACAAAACTTTAGATTTCAACGAAAAAAATATCCGTGTATTAGGAACAAATGAAGATACTTGGTATATTGCCAAAGATATATGTGTTGTGTTAGGGTTTAAAAATGTAACGGAAGCATTAAGGCATGTTCCTGAAAATGAACGCGGTGTGACCTTAATAAACCCCAATACTAGTCAAAATTGCATAAAAATAACAGAAAAAGCTATGTACAAACTGATAATGAGATCAAATAAACCAACAGCACAACATTTCCAAGATTATGTATGCGGAGAAATATTAACTTCCATACGAAAAACAGGACGATATAAACTTGAAGAACTTTGTAAAGAACTTTGTAAAGAATTAGTACCGGTTCTACCAGAGGATAAACAATTTATTGAAGAATCCAACAAGTTGAAACAGGTCATCGAGTCAAAAGAGAAAGAAATAGAACAATTGATTGAAAAATTCAACAAGTTGAAACAATTCCTCAAGGCAAAAGAGAAACAATGGATTCAAGAATCTAAGAATCTTACACACTCTTTCGAGACAAAAGAGAAACAATTTATTGAAGAATCTAATGACTTGAGACTACAACTTGAACAAAAAATCAAAGAGAATGATACCAAACAATCTCAAGATTCTTATCTGAATACTAAACAGGAAAAATCAAAGACATCCGACGGATTGTTTAACTGTGATCTCAAATTGGATGACGGATCTTCTATTACTATTCCAATGAGAAAAGATGGTTATATAAATGGTACTATGTTATGCAAAGCTGGTGGGAAGAAATTTAACGTTTGGAATAGATTAAAAAATACTAACGAGTTAATTACTGCATTAGAAAGTCAAACGGGATTTTCCATTTCACAATTAATTGACGTTAATAAAGGGAGTTGGATTCATCCAGATTTAGCTATCCAAATGGCTCAATGGATATCACCTAAATTTTCTATACAAGTATCTCGTTGGATTAGAGAGTTGTCGTGTCAACTTGAAGAAAAAAACAAAGTTCTTGAAACTAAAGATAACGAGATCAAAACAGAAACCAAACAATCTCAAGATTCTTCTCTAAATACTAAACAAGAAAAATTAACTAATGAATTGTTTAACTGTTCTTTGAAGTTACTAGATAACTCTTGTATGACTATACCAATGAGAGAAGATGGTTATGTAAACGTTACTTTATTATGTAAAGCTGGTGGAAAAGATATTAGAAAATGGAGAGAAAATAAATCATCAGTTTACGTTTTGAATGCATCTTTTTCACTGACCGGAATTCCGGTCAGTGAACTTTTAAACTCTACCAGAGTAGGAAAAACACAACATACATTTGCTCATCCAGATATCGCTATCCAAATAGCACAGTGGGCAGACCCATATTTTGCTTTGCAAGTATCTCTTTGGACTAGAGAGTTATTAGTTTATGGTAAAGTTGAGTTAGGAAAAGAGAAATCATCAGAAGAATTAGACAATAAATTTCAGGAAAGAATTATTGAATTAACTCAGGAAAAAGAAATACTGAAAGAAGTTCTTGAGAACAAAGATCAAGATATAAAGACATTGAAAACAGACTTACTACAAGAACAGAAAGATGTAATCAGCGCAAAGAAGAGTTTAATGAAGACTCAGACAAAGTTCTCACAGAGGCATAAATTCACAGATGCATCTTGTGTGTATATTTTACAAGATCCTGATTGCAAATACAATAAGTTAAAGATCGGTCTAACTACAGATATCAATCAAAGACTTACGAGCGACAGAACGATGATCCCGAATATTAAAGTTCGTTATATCATGTACAATGATCATTGTGAATTATTTGAGAAAGCAATTAAAGTAAGATGCAAGGAAAATCTTGAGCTGCCAAGTCACGAGTGGGTTTTTGAAAGTCTAGAAAATCTTATCAAGATATATAACGACATTGATAAATCGAATGGGTTTTCTAGTATAATTGAAACAGATCTGTGGCGTTATAATCTTGAGCCACCACCATCTGAAGAATATCAAGAACCTGACCCAGTCAACATACCAACTTACTATGGAACTCCAATTTCTAAGATATCTAACTTTTTAAGCGGACCTCAACTAATTCGAGGTGATTATTTGATCAAAAATAACAATGCTCCTCAGGGACAGCGCTGGTGTAATGGCTGGTGTCAATGTTATAAGATGGTAACAGATTTTGCTAAAAGAAGTGCAAGTCCAATGACGATTTGTATTTATTGTGAGAATATGTTGGACGTTGCTATAATAAAAGTTAAATGTGGATTATTGAGTGAAAAAGAGATTCGAAAAGATCCGTCTAAGATCTTACTTGAACCTAACCAGCAAATTTGTCGAAAATGTGAAACAATAAAACACACGAGCGATTTTGTTGAAAAGAAAAGACAGTGCAAACAATGTAGGAATAAAGTGAGGAATAAGTTTAAAGAAAATTTTGATGATATAGTAGAATCTGAGGTTAAAAAACTAAGATCTCTTGGTAAGTATGAGAGAGATAAAAGATTAGACAGCAATTACAATCGTGATCAACTATTCATGATATCAAGTATTTGTAAAACTGGTAGAAGAGAGTCTGATACCAAAAAAATTATATTGGAAAATCTTATAAACTATTTTGATACTAAAGATTTTGTATAGAATAAATTGTAATATTAAAAATATTACAATTTTTGTAGTTGGCTATTCGCAACTACATTCAAATGTAGCATGATTACAGTCTGAACATAAATTTATATCTCTGCGACATACTGGACACGGAATACCTTCTTCTATTATGCATTCTCTATCTTCGTCATCTAAGAAATTCAGTCTAGTTTTAACATATTTATCCAGACAGCTTAAGCAAAAAAGATGTCCGCATTGAGTTTCTTCCAGCATATGCATTTGTTCTTCTCTTAGGCAAATAGAACATTTGTCAATTGGACTAGTAATGCGATTTACCGAACAACCAACACAACAATTTGCATGATATGGACATACATATTCTTTAGCTAGTTTTTCTGACAACTCTTCAAATGATGAGAATTCAAAGCAATGATCATGACTATATTCTCGATCATACATATCTTTAATTCCACAATATTCGGTATATTTATTATGCCGCAATATATCCCAACTAAAACAAAAAACCTTATCTTTAAACTTATTAACTTCAAGCAAAACTGTACCTTTTTTTCTAGAAATATAGAATGGTTTTATTATAAGGTCTTTTTTATTAACAGAAGTAGTAAATTCATCATATGTTTTCTGTGTAATTTTACTGTTCATTTTTTATTATTCAAAAATTTATCCAGAGTATTTCATTTTAATTTATGTTACAAAAATAAAGTTTTTTAAAAGTATACAGATCAGCTTCATTCGGATCACTAACACAGAATGTTACTTTTACATTTAATTTCTAACAGGTTCATAATGACCACCAGTCCAATCTAAGTATATAGTTCTCTCATACTGTCCAGATAATTGTATAAATTCGATAGATCTACTTCCACTATCTCTATTATTTAATACAATTATTCTTACATTCCAGATATTACATGCACATTGTATTTCAATAGCTCCTCCCCAAGTACATGTATTTCTCATATTTTGAATGTAATTATCATTCTCGTATTTTAGTATCTCGTTTGTATCTAATCCATCTATAATTGGTTTATTTTCCTGTAAATAATCACATATTGTCTGCCTTATTTTGAAACTGTCATCATTTATAAAATAGCTCAAACTATTAAATAAACAACTCATTTTATAATATTGTAAAATATTTTATTTTACAATTGGTTACGTTTTTATTCAACATGTGCAAAAAGTATCATCAACAATTTGTGATACTTTTATGTAATAATCAAAAGCTCTGTTTGCATCGCAAAAACAAAAAAGATCTTTGTCAAAAGTATAGTTCAGCATAATTTTATAGTAAGGCATAAAATTGAGAATATTTCTCATACCTGTGTAAAAAGTTTCTGCTGATACCAAAGCATACCTGTCATCATCACTTTCTTGTAAAAAAACAAAATAATATTCCTTATAAGGGAAACCTTTTTTTGATTTCATTGTAAACATTTCCTCATCGTCTGGTATCATAGTTATTTCTTTCAAGCATTTAGAAAAAAGAAATCTAATCTTTGCGTCATTATTAAATTTTGAGTGTATCCACGACGTCCAATCAAGTCTACAAATTGGACAAAAAACTTTTTCTGTTTTTGACAATTTTAGACAACATTCTGAGCAACAGTAATGAGTACATCCAACTGGAATTTCTTTTGTACATTCAGATTCATACAATCTGTAACAGATTGGACATTCTGAATCAACATTCGATATTGCCTCTCCAAGAGCTTGACGCCTTGCCAGCCTTTTTAAAGCTCTTTTTTGAATATTTTGACGTTTAGATCGCATCTTTTATTTATACATTCAATATATTCATAATATTTCATTTTTACTTTTTTAAGTATCAAGTAAATGTTAAATCAACAGAGATCAGTTATTTTAGGTCTTTTTGATGGTTCACTAGACAACATCAATTTAATTTTATCTGGTACATTGAATAATTCAAAAGAGCTTTTGAACATTGAAATAAACTCCATTGATGATCGGCATTGACTAAATAACTGAAGATAAATAATACCTAAACTATAAATATCAGATTCAAAGGTATAAATAGGTGTGACAGATTTACACTCTGGTGCTAAATAAAGTTCAGATCCCATATATAAATCAGACATAACTCGACTGTCATTATTTTCATAATATTTTGCTAAACCAAAATCACCAACATATGCATGTTGCATATCACTATCCGTAAATATATTATCAGGCTTGAGATCTCTATGCATAATATCTTTTGAATGTAAATATTTTATAGCATTCACAATATCTTTCCAGATATTTTCTTTGTTTAAATTATCATTGAACATTACATCAGTGAGTGTGTAATCATATAATTTAGTTTGAATACATAATATTGGTCTCTTTTTTTCAAATTCTATCCACGAGGTATTATATCTAAGAATATTTGGATGTTCTAGTTTTGCAAGAACACGAATTTCCCGCAAAAGTAATTGAGTGTTATCTTTTAATGATGAAAATGTATTATCTGATGATATATCAGACATTTCATCTATTAAATCTATTTTCTTCAAACTATATACTTGGTCATCAAGCATGTTATATATTTTATATACTTTACCGTGTGCTCCTCCTCCTATATAATTAAGTGTTCTAATTAATGATGATTGATCAAACTCATTTACAACCAATTTATTTTCATTTGATGCTTTAAATAGTTGAATCATAATTATCTATTAATTGTAAAATACATAAATCAAATTATCAATTTTATTCTAAAAAGTTGGACTATAGATGATGATGTGTATATTATAATATACACATACAAAGTTCGCTATTAGATGTATTTTACATATCATAATACAAATGGATTATTTCTATTGTTTTGTCTGTCATATTTTCAGGATCTGTCCAATATTTAATTTGGTCTTCCAAAGTATTTAATCTTTCGAGCCATTCTTTTTGTTTTGATTTTTTTACAACACATATTCCATTTTTGTCACATCCCCAGCACGAAGTGATATTTTTTCCATCTTTTTTATAATCGTCTGGATTAAATCTGATAAATACTATCGGTCTATGTCCTAAATCTTGAGATAATTCCATTACTCGTTTGTTTCCACAAGTACAATCATAGTCTGTATGCTGATTTTCATCAATTTCTATAATTATAATCTGATACAAAATATCTAAAAATAAATCGGGTCTTCTTTTGGAACAACCACCAGATATTATTTTATCTGCTATAAAATCTAATTCAGGAAACTTTGTTTTTATAAAATCTAAAACAGAATATTCTTTTGTTTTGTAATTGCGAGAAACTGGTTTATCCGGGAATAAATATATAAAACACCGTAAACAATAGCCATCGTATTTATTAAAATGAGGTATAGTTTGGCACCATTCGCTTTTACAACTCTTGCTTACAACATCTATCATATCAACGAGTCTGTGTTTATCACAATAAATGCCTCGTTTTTCTCCAGCCAAATTATAACTGGGTCGAGTATCGCATCCCTCATAAATACAAGTTTTGTGTTTTACATCAATCATACCATTTTTCTTATGTTCAACACAATACAAACCTTTTTTTTGTCCTACATTATTAAAAGTTGGTCTAACTTCGCATTCAAGACATTTTTTGTTTTTAACATCAATCATACCATTTTTCTTATGTTCAACACAATACAAACCTTTTTTTTGTCCTACATTATTAAAAGTTGCTTGCTTATCACACTCGAGGCAAGTTTTATTAACTACATTAACCATTCCTTCATGTTTATGTGTTAAACAATATAAAGGTATTTTGTTTCCTTTTAGGTTAAAACTTGGTAAAATACCACACTCGATACATTTTCTGTGTTGTACATCAATCATTCCACTTAGTTTATGCTTTACGCAATAAATACCTGCTTTTTTTTCAGAAAAATTGTAACTGGGACGAGTACTACAACCCTCGTAAATACAAGCTTTGTTTTTAACATCAATCATACCATCTATTTTGTGTTTAGCACAGTACAAACCATTTTTCTCTCCCACAATATTAAAAGTTGCTATAACATCGCACTCAATACACCTTTTACTTCTAATATCAATCATACCATCTTTTTTATGTTTTGAACAATATATTGGCTTTGTCTCTCCTTTTAAGTTATAAGATGGTTTATCATTACAATTTTTTTCTTTACACTTTTTAACCATTTTACATAAAAGATATCAAGTTCATAATTTAAATCAAATTTATATTTTGAATTGTAAAATATTTTTATTTTACAATTTTTTGTTTATTTGAAATAAATACACAGAGTAGAATTAATATTTTTTTTAAAGTTCGCAATTATCACTGGAGCAAAATTTTGATCCACTTGGAACATTATTTTTAACGCTCTTGTAGTCAATAGGTTTAAATTCATTTTTGCGTCTGTTATATTCGTCAAACGTTATAGGCTCATAAGGTGCTTGGGCATAGCCATGCCCAGAATGGGGTAACATGCTCACTGACTTCAGATTTGGTATAAACATAGCGAGCATTTTTTCCACATCTGGGCCATCCTTAATTTTGTCAAAATATATAGTTGCAGAAACACAGTTATCTGCGTAATGCTTTTGCATCATTTGAACTACAGAAAATTGTTCCCATGGAGACACCTCTTCGCACGGTCTTACATCACCGTGATCGATAACAAACTCAAAAACATAAGTATTCTCAGAAACAATATCCTTTTCATACGGAACACCAGAGGCTATTAGTGGTTGAACAAGAGGAGACGTCATACCAATTCTCACACGACGAATAGCATATCTGCTAACGGGATGATGGACTCCCGCTGTGCAACCTGCAAGAAGAGAGATACTACCGCTTGGTTTGACAGTTGTAACTCGAACTGCAGCCGGTACTCCTGCTTCTTTAGCAAGACGAGTGTTTGTTTCACGAACAACTTTATAACCTTTTCGAAGAAAAGTAATCATCTTTGTATAATTCATCTGACCCCATTCTTCGGAATCAGACTTATTAGCCCATTGAGCAATTCCGGAAATGCTTACTCCAATTCTTCTATTTTTAGCAATTATAGCATTTGTTTCTGGACGATGAGTTGGGAGTAGAGATACTGTAGATGCGTAAAACGTGGCGTGCTCGAGTGCTTTGTAAAACTTTTGCGGATCAGAGCACCTAGGAGGGAAAACCTCTGCTAAATTACACAATTCAAAGTTACATAGGCTGATTTCGCCACATGGGTTTACCATGGTAGCTTCGTCTGGAAGTTCTTTGCCAGACCGACCATACTTTTGAATATTGTACAAATTGATCATACCAGGCTCGCCATTATCACGAATGCGACGAGCCATATCGGGAATATATGAAAAATCTTTATACCCATGATCTGCACGTAGCACAACAGAGTTGTTGCTCAACCATCCAATAGCAGAACGTTCTGGATTAATTTCATAATTCTTCAGATTCATAAAGTCCTTGTCGTCTACATAGCCCAAGGAGATCTCGGCCGAATTGTGAGTCAAATACCCATTGCAAAAGAATTCATGACGATTTTCAACTTCAATATCGTATGTTTCTTCTTCTGCATCTTCCACGACTTCAAGAACTTCAACTGGGGTAAAAGAACATTCTCCATACTGTGTTGCATATGCATCAATATTAAATTCCTTATTTCCATACAAACCATATAGAGACTTAACTTTTGGATTTGTTTCAAAACTATTTGGGAAACCATTAACATTTTGGTATATGGGAGGCAGTTTATTAGAATTTCTAGAAAACTCTGGAATCCCTGCAAATTTTAATTCCGATCTGTAGGTAATCACAGTCAACTTATGAACTTTTTGCCAATTATCCTTTCTACTCGGATATTGTGTTGTGCAAATATTCAACCTACTTTCAATACCACAAGAATACAGAACATTTTGCAAATCACGGGCAAAATTTTCATAAACTGTAGAAACAACAATTGGTCTTTCGCCAGTACATACATCTCCATCGGTAACACCAGCTACATATGCCAACTTAACAAAATGACGTGCTTTCAAAATAAATTCAGGTACTCTAATTTCAATATTAGCTTGCTTAAAGTTCTTGTCCAAATACCATACAAGTTGCTTTGATTGACAATGAACCATTAGACTATTTTCATTTTTCTTGAGGGTAACATCAAGATTGTCCCCAAAGCGTTCAAGTTGCTCTCTGACCCTTTCTGCAATATCCATTTCATCAAGACCAAAAACCAAAGAAACATATGAGTTAAACCCATTTTTCTCATAATTTGGATATGTGTATCCAACTGCATGAAATAATCCTAGAAACCAAGCCATATCGCAATCTAGTTCAGGGATAATAATATCTTTACAAGTTGTGCTATGAGATGATGGCTTTTCATAAGTCCACTCTGGTAGAGAAGTTTCTTGACCTTCGATACAATCTCTCGCTCCAATAAGACGATCGCCTTTTACAAGTTCAGAAGCCATTTTCCAAGCATAATCAGAATAAGAAGTTGCAACTGCAACACGATGATTTGGTGTGCATCTGAAATCACCATCTTGTGTAATAATCTTTACTAATTTCTGAACACCTTGTACAAATTTATTGGTAATTTTTTCATACCCATTAAAAGTCAACGCTTCTTGACCAATTTCTACATCTTTGATAGGAATCAACCCACCTTTTGTATGAACAAGAGCGTCACCTGGTAGGCACCTCCTAACATTACCAGCAACAACACAAGCGCCAATAGCGTTAAAGACGTCTGCTACTAACCTAGTGTGAGAGTATGGCTTGTCAACTTCAACCTCAACTTCTCGCCATTCACTTGTCGCTGGTTCCAAATCTTCAGACTTAAACTCTTTCCATGTCTTAGAAGTACATTGCAACCTTCCAATACAGAAAGCATCCAAATAACTTTCGATACGATCATGCATTTGTTTAAGAGGATCAAAACCAGATGCTGTACCTCCGAAACCCTTGATTGGTTCTCCATGAGCTCGAATCTGAGAATAATCAAAAATAGGAAACTTGTTCTTACCGTATCGAGGACTATTAATATATGAACACATCAACTTGATAAGACTTTCTACCCAACCTTCTCGAGAATCAGGAATAACAAAAATTTCAGAATCTTTCTTATCTGGCATTGTAGCTTCTCCACGCCAGTTGGTAGTAAAACCAACACCTACTCCATTCATCAATCCATCCATCGTCCATTCAGCCGAATGAACAAAATCTTCTGCTGAATCGGTAGCACTGCAATTTTTAGTAAGAATTCCGTTCTCAAGAGTAAATTCTTCAAACTCTGGTTCCACAACGCACCAAACATCTTCAACACGTTCAGATGGTTCAACATCAACTACTCTCCATGATGAATTTCCAACCAAAGAAAGTTGAGTATCATACTCTGAATTTCCCTTTTCAAAAGAAACAAAATCATAACCTGGAATCAATTCTTCAGTTGTCTGAATTTCTTCTACAGACGTCCCAAGCTTTCTAGTTATCCAACGATGATTAGCCGTAACAAAAATAGTATTTTGAATTCCGCTCTTTCTAACAGTAAGTTTCCATAAAGGAGCTTGACCGAAACATTTTACTGTTGCTGATACCCATTTATTTTTACCGCGTACGACTACACTATCACCATCTTTAAAATCTGAAAAACTTTTCAACCCTTCACTTGTCCAAAATTTAGTTTCGCGCTGAAAACAATTATTCAATGACATTGATCCTCGTTCATATGTAAAATCAGTTCCCATCATCCAAAGTCCTCGCCCAGGTGGCAACCACTCCATATTGAACAAGGACAGTGCCATATCAGATGCAAAAGTTTGCCACTTGTCATCTTCCCATAGAAGAGAAGAACGATAAAAATGCTCTTTGCGAATAGACATACAACCTTGAACAACTCGAATTACAACATCGCACCAATCTTCGTTATTTCTACTGTAAGTGCGACGGAATACTAGTTCTCCAAGACCGTTAAATCCAAAATTTGGTGTACGTTCTTTTAATTGCTTAATAATATTTTCATTCAGAGTAAATCGCTGGATAACCGGTTGAATTTTATGTTGTGCTGACATTATTTCTTTCTAATTAGAAACTCAATCTTAAATCTCATTTTTAATTTTTAGAAAAATGAAATTTTAGAATGTAAATATTTATTTTCTCATAAAATATTTCCGAGTATTAAGTAAATGAAATTTTAGAATGTAAATATTTATTTTCTCATAAAATATTTCCGAGTATTAAGTAAATGAAAAATTATTCGTACAAGTCTATATCAAAGTTCGGACCGAACGAATATTCAGATGTAAATAACCCTCTAACTTATTGCGTCGGAAATAATATGGATCAACGCTTTATACATGGTAGTATGGCTCCAGTAAACGGAAATAATACAAGTCAATGTCAACTTTTTATGTCTGATTATTGCGCGGAAGGATGGGACGCTTTTTGCGAACTAGAATCTAGAAATACAAGCACAAGTTTTCCTGTTCAATCACCAGTAGATGTAACTGATAGTAGTTTATGCATGGGCAAAGCAGGAGATTTATTGATTGCAAATACAGCAGCTAGAAAATATTTACTTAAAATGCATAATGCAACAGAAAAATATCAAGCTTTTGATCCAAATGTTGCTAATTCTCCTATGATTAGATATTGGGTTAGTAATTCTTGTTCTGGTTCTGGAGTTCCAGAATATGCTGTTGATCCAAAAAAAATTGATGATGATGTGTTGATGGATAAAATTTTAGAAAATCCAAATATTGCTCTTCACATTCTGATAAATATATACAATACTATGAAAAGACATGACACATTATTCGAATTGAAAAGAACAAAGTTAGGTAAATTTTATAACTCACATCCGTATTTTAAAGAGAAAGGGGGTGTTTAAATTTTTTAATTAAATAAGATCAGATCAATTAAAAAATATGTTTTATCTTTTTGATTTTAGGCGAAGTTTATCTTTTATTATTTGTCTATCTTCTTTTTCTTTTTCTTCATAAAATTTCAAATTATTGATATCTATTTCCAAGTTAGCACATTCAATTGCTTTTTGACAACCGATTTTCCCTTCATTCACAAAACCTGTATACCATCCTGCGATACCAAGCAAGTGCCATCTTTTATATTCATATGCCTGTTTATCAACAAATAAAACACAATGTTCAGGATATGTAAGTTTGCATGCCAAATCTGCAAATGTAAAAGATAGTAGCCAATTTTTATCTTTATAGTGTTCTATAATTTTAATAAGTGGTTCTACGCGTTGAGTATGTTCAAATGCTTTCATATACCATTTGAATGAAGTTTCCCATGGTTCTGATATATCTTCTGATAATTCTCCACAACGTAAGTATGCTTGAAATCTTTCTTCCCAGAATCCTAACATTTCAGTACGCAAAGTATAATAATGTAAAGCCTCCTTACTCTCTTTCAAACAAGAAAAAGTCTGTGCAAGGTAGAAAAGAGTTCTTGGATCTGTCGGGTTCTCTTCGTGTTCTTTAAGAAGCAAAATTTTATCTCTTTCAAATCGATTCCAAGATTTATCGTCATCTGCTGTTCTATCTTGAAACAAAACAAAACTATCTGGTGCACGTATTTTTGTATCTCCAGAAGCATCACATTCTTCGTCAGTTTCAAATCTTGTATTTTTCAACCATTCGTGAACTTTACCAAAATATTTCCAACCTTTTCGGGCTTTAAGAAGTCGGATGTTGTAATATTTGACATATTGACCACTCCACCATTCCTGACACAATAGATAGCCTGTGTTTGGAGAATTCATTTGTTCTCTACAAAAGTTTCTCATTTCAACACCTCCTCTCAGCTCATCATTCGTGTCCATGAGCAATAAAAAATCGATATCTTCAAAAGTATCTGCAAATTCAAGAGACACATTTCTAGATGTTGAAAAATCTACGAATTCACCTTGTTTCAATCGAAAAGGAATGTTATTTTCCTGACAAAATGTTGATGCTATTTCAATTGTATTGTCTTCAGAACCAGTATCGTATAAAACTATTGAATCTACATGTCCTAAGACACTATTTAATGAAACAAGTAATCGTTTTTGTTCATTTTTAACCATCATAAGTAAAGCAATATGAGGAGATTGTTTTGACATTTTATATTAAAAAACAAGTCTTTAATATAAATATATTCTAATAGTAAAGTACAAAAATATTATAAAACTTTAAAAAATGGAGGATAAATTTTCATCGATTGATCAGAACGAATTAAATCATCAACTCTCAGATTTTATAGTACTATAAATTTTCTGGGATGTTAAATATAAAAAACATCTTAAGTTTATTATACTAACTTCTATTCTTATACTATATGTTTTTAAATCTATTTATGTTTTATTTATATTTGTACCATACCACAGTTTTATTTGCGCAATGATTTTTGCTTTTTTCGTTATAATGATCGTAGTCAATGTCAACAGCTTTACAAATCCAACACCACTTACTATTACATTGAGAGCAAATAATTTTGTTACATGATACAAATGTTCCATTTTTCACTTTTTCTGTGGGGAACTCTACATGATGGACAAAATTCTAAATCACCTTTAAGTTTTTTCTCTAAGATAAACTTTCCATTTTCTGTATTGTTTTTAAAACACTCATACTCTAAACAACTCATTCCTTCATGACACGGAGAAGTTTGGCATGAGCGACACCAAATAAAATTACATGTCTGACACATTGTTCTAGAAATTGGGTGAACTGGATGTGTCTCTACGATTTCTCCGCAATCTTTTGATGGACATAAATAAAGATTCGCATTTGATAGAGTGTATAAAATACGAAATATGTTTGTGTACAAACGTAATTTATCAGAGATAAAAATATCTTGTATGTCAATATTTTTAATACATTTATTTCGAAGTTGTCCATGATATGTACCTGGACACTTTATAATTGTTACTTTGCCCCTAATATTATTTCTAAGATTTTCGGTTGCTTGTTCTATCAGCGGAGTTAAATAACCAACCCCGCATTCTCTACATAAAATATGTGTTTCACGTCTTGTTTTATGAAGAAAAATACTGTCTTTTTTTATAATCTCATCACATATAATACAATTTCTTTTATGGTATTTAGACATTTTTAAAAGAAATTTTGAAAATTTATAAATAAAATCAAATATAAAATTTAGTAAGAAACTAAAATTGATATATTATTTATACTCTAACTATAAATAATTAAATATGGAAAAGAAAATCAAAGAAATTGCTTCTCTAGCGGATATTGAAATGAAAGTACTATTTGAAAAAGAATCGATCTTATTTCTTCATGAACTAAAAATATATGCCGATGATATTTACTACAATACTGACAAGTCTTCTGGTTTAGATGATTGGCAGTATGACATTTTAAAAGATATTATAAAACGCAGAGATCCTGATTATGTAGTTCCTGTTGGTGCTCGTATTCGTGAACATGAAAATCGTGTAAAACTTCAATTTTGGCTAGGTAGCATGGATAAATTGAAACCGGAAGATGAAAAAGAGATTTCTCAGTGGATTGATAATAATAAAGCAAATGAATATATTATAGAAGACAAACTTGATGGTATCTCTTGTTTGTTAACTATGAAAAATAGTAAAATTAAACTTTATACTAGAGGAGATGGTATTATAGGAGGAGATATATCATATTTATCTCAATACTTTTCAAGTATTCCAAAGACTAAAGAAACTCTAAACGTGCGCGGAGAATTAATTATGAAAGATAAAATCTTTAAGAAAAATTACTCTAAACAATATGCAAACCAAAGAAACATGGTTGCTGGCCGTGTTGGAGCCAAGACAATGCGAGAAGGTCTTCAAGATATTGAGTTTGTAGCATACGAAATAATTGGAAATGGTGTGCTAGATAAACCATCAGAACAGTTAGATTATCTTGATAAGCTTGGATTCACAACAGTGCGTAGAAAAATAGCAAAAAAAATTGAAGTTGATCATTTAATGGAAACGTTAGTTAGTTCGAAAGAGTTGTCTGAGTATGATATAGATGGTTTAATTGTTCAGCCAAATCTTCCATATGAAAGAGTAACTGATGGAAATCCTCAGTATGCTTTTGCTTTTAAAATGCGTTTGACTGGTAATTTATTAGAATCAAAAGTTATAGGAGTAAATTGGAATGTTAGCAAATGGGGTAAGTTAAAACCGAGAGTTGAGATTGAACCAGTTCATTTGGGTGGTGTCACAATTACTTGGGCAACTGGATTTAACGCAAAGTTTATTGTTGAAAAATCAATAGGTCCAGGTGCAATTATTGAAATAACTCGTTCTGGAGACGTTATACCTTATATTGTAAGTGTTGTAAAAAAGGCTTCTGTTCCTGATTTACCTGAAATTCCTTATAAATGGAATGAAACGGCAGTTGACATTTACACTGAAGAATATGGTGACGAAATGTGTGTAAAATTAATAGCTAGTTTTTTTGCGGAACTAGGTATCAAACATGTTGGAGAAAAAAATGTTAAGAAGCTTTATGAATCTGGATATGATACATTGATTAAAATCATTGCGGCTTCTAAAGACGATTTTATGGAAGTTCCAGGTTTTGGAAAAAGGTTGGCTGAGCGTACATGGGATAATATACATGGTGGTTTAAATAATTTATCACTTTCACTTGTATTAGGAGCGTCAGGAGTATTTGGTTTCGGATTAGGAAGTAAAAAGATAAAGACACTTATTGATAGTTTTCCAGATATTTTGGAAGTTTCAAAGAACATGAGTACTGATTCTCTTATTGATCGTATTATACGTGTAGAAGGTTTTTCTGTAAAAACGGCAAGAAAGATTGTAGAAAATATAGAAAATGCAGAAAAATTTATTTTGGCTATGAAAAATTTTGCTACTTTTAAGGAAATTGTTTTAATTGGAAACAAGATGATAGGTATGAAAGTTGTTTTATCTGGATTTAGGAATAAAAAGCTTGAAGAAGATATTATTACGCGAGGTGGAAAGGTTACGACTTCTGTTTCTGGAAATACTTCTGTTTTGGTATTAGCTTCTACTGGTGGTAAACCAAGTGGAAAGACAATAAAGGCTTTAGAATTAGGTATTGAAGTTCTTAACATCGAAGAATTTATGATAAAATATATAACATAAAATATTAATATTTACTTAATCTAAAATGGGTCTATCGTCCATGTTCATTACTTGTGCTGAAAAATGGAACGAAAAAGAACAAAAATTTGAAGAAACAGATTTTACAGATGCTGCTATTTGTTGTAATAAACAATGTGAAGAACCGGTAAATTTTTGTTATAATTATTGCGAAAATCATCAAAAAGAATATAATACTCCTAAATTATTATATAGATGTATGAAAACGTGTGAAGATCAGAAAAAAATATGTTTAGATACTTGTTCTTTAATTAGTAAGTATAATAATAAGAATAATAATGATTATATTAATTGTGCTAATATTAAAGGATGTGTAAAAACAGATATGTCTGCTAGCGTTAAATGTTTATTAGATAATAAAGAAGAGATTTTTAATTGTTGTATTAAGTCATGTATACCATCTGTCGAGTTAGATTGTGAAAAAAATTGTAAATATTTAGAGTCACTCTATCTAAACCCAGTTCTAACATTAGAACCGCCAAAAGATAAAAAAAATCTGATGATAAAAAAAGAATATAAACAAAATGTTTATATTTTTTTAGTTCTATTGATACTTTCATTTATTTTAATATTTTTTACAATTACGTAGTACACAAAGAGAAATTGATTTTTTATTGTTTCTCTCAAACAAAGTAAGAAAGATGATTGTGAACATAAATAAAAGAGTTTATTTGGAACCTAAATTTCTTAACGAAAATATTATGGTTAATCTTTTAGCTAAAATTACTGAAATTTCGGTAGGGCAATGTACAAAAGAGAATGGACACGTTTTAAAAGTCAATCGTATAGTTGAAGTTCTAGGAAATGAAGACACTATTTTTAATGTTATTTTTGAGGCTGAAACATTAAAACCTACAGTGGGTGATAAATTTTCAGGAACTGTATGTATGATATATAAGGATGGTATTTTTGCACAGATTTCTGAAAAACAAAAAATGCTTATTCCTGCTATTTCAATTAACGGATATACGTATGACGATTTGTCTCAAACATATTTAAATGGAAAGAAAAAAATCAAGGTTGGTGACACTATTGATGCTATAGTAACTGCTTCTCAGTACAGCAAGCAAAATTTCAGCTGTATTGGATGTCTTGCTTAAAGATTAGGATGCTATTAAAAAATGTCGGAAATTGAAGTTTTAACGGAGTTCAAAACACAACTTATTTCTTTCTTCGATGAACTAATTGGTCAATTTCCTCTAGAAGGTGATTTAGTTATTGTTCGTTTATTTTTTGCGAATCAAATACCTATTCAGGATGTTATGAATAATTTTAATCATAAAATTAATACTAATGATCAAGAACTTCGCAAAATGATAAAAAATCGTAATGAGGCTTTCTTTTTAGAAAATAATATATTTGATAATTTAGGAAAAGATAAAATAAATAATATCAAAAAAATCTGGCGTTCTGATCGTCTTGATAAGGAAGATAAAGAAGTTATATGGAATTGGATCGACGCATTTATGTACTTGGGTGATAAGTATGCAAAAGCTATTTATAACAAGTAATTTTTATTACTCATACAAGTAATAAAAATTATTTTATTTAAAAATATTATCTGAATAATAAATCAGCATGACAAATCATAATCGTCCTGAAAATATTCAAGGATATGTTCCTCCATCTGAAATAAAATATTCTCGTCAAGGAGTTTACAAAACATTTACAGAAGGTCAAAAGAAACAAGTATTTGGAAATACAACTGGTTATCAACAGTATTCATTATACGGTGAATATACAGAAGAAAAATGTCCAGAATGTGATCAAAAATCAGTTAAAAATTGTGTTTGTGGATATAGTGATAAAACATGCGTTAATGGGCATTCATGGTATACAGATCGAGATGGAAAAATAAAAAGAGGAAATCCTCATTTGTAAATAAAAACTTGATTTATCTTATACTATATTCAGTATAAGATTAAATAGTATTAAGACTTTGATACAACACGCTTGACCTTTCTAACAATCTTTTTTGGAGATGTAATAGCTGGTGTATCATCATCTCCAGCTACTAGACTTCCATTTTCTTCATCAGAACCACCCAATTTTTCATCTTCCTCTAAAGCAAATGCGGCAGACTTATTTTCATTTTGAGACGCGAGAACCTTAGATCTTGCCTTAGGCCTAGCCAACAGACGCTTCATACCCATCTTGCTTGGTTCAACAACAGCTTCATAAAGCTTTACTTGCAAAGAGATCTTTGCTCCGACAAAAATAGACTCAATCTTTACAGCTCCCTTTGCGTAACAATGCTTACCCATTAGCTGCCGAGCATCAATAATGCTGTCATTGGTGTCAAAAAATTGAGTAAGAAACTTGTCTTGCTTCTTAGAATAAATTAACTTTGCATAAAGAGTTGGGCCTTTACCTGGAACATTGCGAAGGACTGTCTTACCCTTATCATCCGTAAACTTTTCCTTCTTCCAGTAAAGTGGGTTAAGACCACCTTTAGACTTTGTCAAGTCAGCCCTGGTAAGGTCAAACATATCGATTTCTTCTTTGTTATCAATTAAATGATCCATGCAATTTTCAACAATATCATTGAAAGTATCAACCCAAATCTTTTCTGCTGGAGTAACACCATCACGATTCCACAAACACAATGGAAATGTAAAACCAGTGACGTTGCCAGTTTCCTGACTAGTATTCTCAGAAACACCAAATGAATATAAACGTTCGGTAGGAATAATTAGTTCACCAATTGAACCATCTTCGTTGCGAGTAGAAATATTGATTCGTTTAAACTCGATCTTAACCTTACTATCTGGAATAGATCCAACAATAGGTTCAGAAAAGATCATACATTTTTTTGGATTATAGCCCTCGGCGGGCGTTAACTGAGTGTTTTCATTATCGGACATGTTGTTTCTTTATATTTTATTATTTCCTTAAATTTATATTTCAATTTTATTTTTTAGACTTTTTTTCGCTCAAATAATATGCTTTATATTTACATGGGTGTGAGTATTTAGTCCATATTTCTATTGGAACATCTTTTTTTGAAATGGTTGCACGAGACATTTCTTTACGTCGAAGCGTAAAATAATCGTCAGAGATTGTATTATTCCCTTGTTGTTCCATAACACGATTTGCAACACGCTTGTATTTTTCGATATTTTTTTCTAATTCTGCAATCTTATTTTTTGTTTCTGTCCATTTCTGAAGCAAATTTGATAAATCAACAGTTGACATTTATTTAATACTACTAAATTTAGTATTAAATAAAATTAATTTTAATCTTTTGGAAAATGATTTTGATTTTTTAAATGAGTCTGAATACCATAATAATACAAAGGCTTATCTGCTTTTGCAGGATTAAAACCAAGAAGCTTTTGGAGCTTTGCATCTGGCAAAATTTGACGCTTATCTTCTGGATTTTGCAACTTATTTGATGCAATATAATCACATATATACTTTGTAACATCAACACGAGATCGAAGTTCATCTTGTGGCCACCCAGTAAATTTAGAGAGCTCATTCGAAATCTTTACTGGTTTTTGGAATCCAGAATTATGATTATTATGACGAGGTGTTAAAGTCTTTTGTTTCATAACTCGAGATGATTGCCCTCTAAGAGACTTTACAGTTTTATTTAGAGATCGAAGAAACTTAATATTAGTGTTCTTGGAAGAATTCTCATTCAATTTCTTAATTTCATCATCTATCATTTCAATGATCTCATCGAAACCAGTCAAAACAGTTTCTTTAGTAGGAACTTGACGAATTTTTTTAGATATTTCAATATTCTCGATCGCATTTGATACATTTTCTTCATCAACAACCTTAATTTTTTCGGTAGTTTCAGCGAGTTCAATTTTAGGTAAATCTTTTGCAACCTTTTGTGGCATTTGAAATTTGTTAGTTATTAATATACTATCTTTAAACTGAGTTGATTTTAATATAATTTTAAACTGTGCCAAAAAAATCTATGCGTAAAAATATTTTTAGAAAAATAATTATTTACATATACATTCCAAACGGAGGAGGTTCTATCTTAACATCATTTTTACTTTTTTGAATCATTTCCATGCCTTTCTCCAAGTCAGAACTTGTTAGAATAAATTTATGTTCTTTTCCCAAAGTAATTACACGACGAGCATGAGCCATTTTACATTTTGATATAAAATTGACAATATCTCTACCTGCGTTAACAAATACAACTTTATTTTTTGCTATAATTTCTTGAATTGATTTCTTATCAATTCCAATTTCCCAATTGATCTCACTTACTTTTTTAAGAAAGATATCTGTTAATTCAGGCGGAGAATATTCTTCAATTTTATGCTTCCACTGAAAACGACTTTCTAACCCATCATTTACTGCAAAAAAACATTTTTGTATATCTTTCTCGTATCCAGCCGCTATACAACAAAAATCATTAGTATGTTCAGATAAAAAACTGCACAATGTATCAATAGCTTCCTTTGAGAAAGAATCTTTGTCTTCCTGTCCAGGACCAAGAGCATACACCTCATCTATAAATAATACACCACCTAAACATGATGTAAGTAATTTTTGTGTTTTAATTGCAGTTTGTCCGAGGTATCCAGCAACAAAATCATCCCTATGAGCAATTTTAAAAGGTCCATTCGGTGATAAAATTCCCATTGATTTATATATTTTTGCTATAATATGAGCAACAGTAGTCTTTCCTGTTCCAGGTGGACCCATTAGAATAGTATGTAAATATTCATCTGACTTATTTATTTCATGCATTCCTTGGATATAATATAATATTTGATAGAAAATTGATTCTTTTAAAGTTTCCATTCCAACAAGAAGATCTAATTCTTCTAAATAAGGTGTTATACGCCAAAGCATAAGAGTATCAATATTTTTATAAAATTTTATGCTTTTTCCCAATTCTATAAGATCCTTGATAGAGTTAATTGGAGGAGAGTCCAATAGTTGAATGTTCTGTTTACAATTTCGCTTATTTTTTAGTGGTTTATTTAAATTATTTTCAATTTCTCTATCTCTTTTAGACATCTTATTTATTATTAATAAGTATTATTTTCTTTTTAGATTTTATAGCATGCATGTTGAGAACCTTTTTTGCATAAGTCTTCTCTAGCTTCTTTATAATTTTTTACTGCACTTTCATAAGCAATCTTTTCTTTTTTAGTTGGCATTCGTGAAGAAAAATTGTAACTAAATCTTGGAGTGTAATACCCTTGATTAAAAATTAATTGAAAAGTATTTTCTTGTGCTATTTCTAGATATTTCCATGTAAGAGGAAAATTATACCAATTTAGTTGTGACATAATATAGTTCGGATAAGATTGGTCATCTCCTTGAGCTGTTCTTTTAACAGCAAACCCAAAATCAATTAAAACAACTTTTCCTTCATGTGTACACATAACATTGTTTATGTGTGTATCTACGTGCAACCATCCAGCTGCACGTATTGTAGCCAAATGTTTACCTACTTCTATCCATAATTGAACTGGTGTAAGATTGCATTTTTCAATCGGATACAATTTTTCCATTACATAATATCCATATCCTTCACAAGTCCATGCTGCAAAAAGTTTAGGAACTGTTTTCGTTTTCTGTAACTCTTGTATTGCTTTTACTTCTATAAAAAATTCTTCATATGCTTCTTGTATTTTTATGACATAATTACATTTTCCTTCTTTGCAAGCTATATAAGCAGATCCATATTTACCTTTACCAACTAATTTACGTTTTTTAAATATTTTATTTTGAGAACAATCTTCTACAATTTTTATAAATTTTGAAGGAATACCAGGTCCTATTGGAACAACTATAGGTTTATTTGCTAATATAGCTTTTCCGATGATCCCATCTCTGTTAACGCATTTGCCAGTTGCTGGATTTTCAATTTTACCAGCAGGACATTTCTTTCGAGAAGATTTCTTTGGTGATTTCTTTGATAATATAGCTTTTCCGATTATTCCATCTCTGTTAACACATTTTCCAGTTGTTTGATTTTCAATTTTACCAGAAGGACATTTCTTCGAAGATTTATTTGGTGAAGATTTCTTTGGAGATTTTTTTGATAATATAGCTTTTCCGATGATTCCATCTCTGTTAACGCATTTGCCTGTTTCTGGATTTTCAATTTTACCAGCAGGACATTTCTTTCGAGAAGATTTCTTTAGAGAAGATTTCTTTGATAATATAGCTTTTCCGATTATTCCATCTCTGTTAACGCATTTGCCTGTTGCTGGATTTTCAATTTTACCAGCAGGGCATTTTTTCATTTATAATAGGTAAAAATTAAAATGATAAAATTTTATAATATTCTATTAAAAATTAAGTTTAAACAATGGGAATTAAGAGTACATTTAATAGTTTTTTAAGAGAAACATGTCCTGATGTATTTGAATCTGTTCACATTTCTGAATATAGTTTTAAGAAGGTAGCAATCGATATTTCTTTATATTTACATAAATTTAAGGCTGTTTGCGGTGATCGATGGCTTTCTGCGTTCATCAATTTAATTGCTAGCCTTAGAAGAAATGAAATTCATTGCGTTTTTATATTTGATGGAAAATCCCCGGCGGAAAAGTTAGGCGAACAATCTAAACGCCAAGAGAGCCGTGAAAAATTGGATCGGCAGCTCTTCGAACTTGAAGAGGCTTTTTCTGAATATGGTAAAACAGGTGTAGTTGCAAAATGTCTTTCTGATCTTTATGATCGTAGTCGTTCACCAAAACGCTTGTTAGGAAAAAGAACTGAAGGAGTTGATATGTCTTGGATTGAAAAAAAAATAGAGCAAAGACGTAATCAATTATATAATATTTTACCAGAAGATTATGAACACGCCAAAGAACTTTTTCGTATTCTTCAAGTTCCATATTTAACAGCCCCTGGAGAAGCAGAAAAAATGTGCTCAGTCGCGTGTATACAAGGTTTAGTAGCTGCAGTTTTGTCAGAAGATACAGACGTTATGGCTTATGGAGCTCCAGTTTTTCTTAGTAAAATTGATACTTCTTCAGATACGTGTATTCGAATTACACAAGTAAATCTTTTAAACGCGTTGGAATTGAATCAACATCAATTTTTAGATCTTTGTATAATGTGCGGAACAGACTACAATCCAAATATACCTCGCATTGGTAGTAAAACTGCTTATAAACGGATTCTACAGCATGGAGATATTGATCAAATAGCAGCTGACACTGATTTAAACACTTCAGTACTTAATCATAAACGCGTTCGTCAACTTTTTACTGAATTTGAATGTGAAAAATTTGAGAAAATTCCATTTTGTGGTACTCCAGATTTTTCATTATTAGAAAAGTTTGTAAAACATCATAAGATTCAAGTAAATATTGAAAAACTTAGAAAAGATTTTACACATAATGTTGTAATTTTTGAAGGATCTGGAGAAGAAGAAGAAATTATAGAAGATTCTGGAGACGAAGATGATGTATCAAATTAATAAAATATTTGATTTTAAAAAATAATAAGGTTTTGTAATAAATGCATCGAGCAAGATATTATAAAACATCAAAAGATTTTCATTACAGCAATTATCCAAATGTATTGACGAATGTTCAACACGTTTATCCTCATATTTATGTAACGGAAAGTCATGAAAAACCTACAGATGACCCAGTTCAAACAGAACAACCCCCAGTTCAAATGAATATGAAATGGACAACTGTTCAACACTCAAATTCTAAACATCCGGATGTATGGGGTCCAGCTTTTTGGTTTACTCTACACAATGGAGCATCTGCCTATCCAGTAGAAGCTACTCCTATTTGCGCAAAGCGTATGAGAAAATTTATTATTGGTATGCCTATTATGATACCATGTGAAAAGTGTCAGGATCATGCGACTGCTTATATCGAACAAAATTATCATAAATTAAATGAAATTGTAAGAGGTCGACAGAATTTATTCAACTTCTTTGTTTCTTTTCACAATTATGTGAATGAAAGATATGGCAAACCCCAGATGGGATATGAAAAAGCATATGATCTTTATAATGGAGGAGTTAATCTTACAAAGCTTTCGTACTCTCATTCTGAAAAATAAATAAAAAATTGTAATTAAATGTTTACATTTAATTACAATTTTTTGTATCTAAAAATACAATCGCAAAACTAAAACTGAATGTTGAGTGTAGATATTAAAAATACTTTAAAAATGTCAAAAGATTCTATTAAACTTAAACCAAAACAAGAGGAGGCGTTTTCTGCACTTGTTAAAGGAGAAAGTATTTTTCTTACTGGTCCTGCTGGAACTGGTAAATGTTTGGGTTTTAACACACCTATTATAATGTTTGACGGCACAATTAAGATGGTTCAAGATATAAAAGCAGGTGAAATAGTTATGGGAGATGATTCTACTAGTAGGACTGTATTAAGCACAGCAAGTGGCGAAGACGAAATGTATAAAGTCACAAATCGAAATGGTGATTCTTATGTTGTAAATAGCGCTCATATTCTCACGTTTAAGGTTGATAATATTATTAAACTTTCAAAAGATAATTGCATTTTGTCTTGGGGTGATAAAAACGGTAATGTATTGTACAAAAGTTTTGATGATTATGAAGAAGCAAAAAATATGGCAAATTCTCTTCCAGATTTAGTTGATTTACCAATTTTACAGTGTATAAAAAAACATAAAAACAGTAAGTGGAAGAAACATTTTAAAGGTGTTTATGCAAGTATCGAATTTCCAGAAAAACATTTAGAAATACGACCTTATAGATTTGGTTTTTTTATTTCAAAAACAATTTGTCAAGATTCTACTGTAAATAAATTATTGGGTAAACCAATACACATAATTAACAAATCTATTCCTCTCGAATATAAAACAAGTTCTCGTACACAACGTCTTGACTTACTAGCTGGTTTAATTGATGCAGCTGGTTGTTTAACAGAACAAAATACTTATGAAATATCACAGACTTTTAAGGAAATAAATGATGATATTTATTTTATTGCAAAATCGTTAGGATTTCATATTTTTATAAGAGAAGATACAAGAAGTGATGATTTAGTATATAAAATTTATATATCAGGTGACATAAGCGAAATTCCTGTTTTAATTGCAAAGAAGCCACTTATTCAAAATAAAAAATATTCTCATTTATCATCAGGTATACGAATAGATTCGATCGGAACAGGAAAATACTATGGTTTTGAACTAGATGGTAACCATCGTTTTGTACTTGGTAATTTTATAATTACTCATAACACAGCTGTTATCAAAATGTTCATGAAACTATATCAAAAACATCGTCAAATAGCTGTAACATCAACAACAGGCACGTCTGCATTGCTTTTGAATGGAACAACAGTTCATTCATATTTAGGAGTTGGGTATGGAAATGGTAGTATAAAATCTCTAGTAGATAAAATATATGAATGGTCTTGGTTAAAAAAAAGATGGAATATGTTAGAATGTTTGTTCATTGATGAGATTAGTATGCTTGATCCGGAACTATTCGATAAGTTAGAAGAGATAGCTCGTATTGTAAGGCGTAACAATTCTCCTTTTGGAGGTATTCAGATCGTACTTTCAGGTGATTTTTTACAATTACCATGCGTTGGTACTAATAATTTTTGTTTTGAGGCTAAATCTTGGAATAAATGTATCAAACGCACTGTATACTTAAACGAAATTATGAGACAAGGAGATAATACATTTCAAGAAGTATTAAATAAAGTTCGAGTAGGTAATATTGACGACCAGGTAAAAAACGTCTTGGACAGTAGGATTGATGCAAAACTTAATAACGAATTTGGTATCAAACCGACAGGTCTATATTCACAAAACAACGACGTTGATTTAATAAATGATGAAGAACTAGACGAACTTGCAGCTGATGGAAGACAATTTTATGAATATAAAATGGAGATAGTTTTCTACCCGGGAGTTACAAACAAAACAGCATCTTTAGATAAATTTAAAAAATATTGCATAGCTCCTGAAACTCTTCAACTTTGTATAGGAGCACAAGTTATGTTATTGAAAAACTTGGACATTTCAAATGGTCTTGCGAATGGAAGTCGAGGAGTTGTAACTGGATTTATTTCGGATATGCCACTTGTAAAGTTTTTAAATGGAGAGGAGCGTTTAATGGAGCAGAATGTTTGGGAGATTGAAGAAAATGATAAGAAGATTCTTAGGGCACAACAAATTCCATTAAAAGTTGCATATGCGATTTCAATACATAAATCTCAGGGTTGTTCTCTCGATTACGCTGAAATTGACTTAGCAGGAGTTTTTGAGTACGGTCAAGCTTACGTTGCTCTATCTAGGGTTAAAAGCTTAGAAGGTCTAAGTATCATTGATATTGATTATGATTGTATTGAAGCTCATCCAAAGGCGACTGCATATTACGAGAGTTTATCTTAATTAGTTAATAATTTCTAAATAATATAATATTTAGAAATAAATAATATATCTTTTAATTTTAGTTTTTCATATGAAATACAACTTTTGAAAGATTTCTTAACACAAATTACAAGATTTCATTTATGCATTTTGATAAAATGTTTCTTACTCAATTTATCTATTAGGATTGCAAACTAGAACACTTATATACTTCTCAAGAATTAACATCTTATATAAATAAATATATAGGTGAACTTAAAATAGCAAATTTCAAAGATTATTCAGGAGATGTATATGAAATATTTATATGGATTCTTCTAAGTTCCATATTTACTCAGATGGAAAGCTTTATTCAGAACCTGTAGAATTACTTGCAAATTATCTAGACACTCATATTGTGATTTCAACAAAATGAAATGATTTTCTTAATATGAATAGTTTTAATTTACTATTGATAATCAATATCTTCTGTAAAACTAAAATTCAAAAAGTAGGAGGAGAAAAAAGATAATCCAAAGGAAATTTTCTACGAATTTTTGAAATTATTTAGAAAGCAAAAAGATTTTTCAGGAAACTTTTAATTTTTTGCGCAAAAGTGATTTTTCTTACTTTTCAAAAATAAATTTCTTTTCCACACACACACACATTTCAAAAATGTTGAAAAAATAAATTTAATCAGAGATTTGTCACTATTTTGTCTTTTTTTATTATTATTTTAGATATTTTTAGACATTTATTTTATCAGAAAAAAATGACATTTTATGTATATAAAATGGATTTTTAGTTTAAAAAACAAATGAAAAGCAAATGGAGCAATGTCAGTTTTGCAATAATATGTTTGGAAATACTCAAATGCTTAAGCAGCACCAGAAAAAAACAAAGTATTGTCTTAAAATACAAGAAGCTAAAGCTAAAGAAGAACTTGAAGCTAAAGAGAGTAAAGAATTAATTTTAAAAGAGAAGATTAAAGAATTAACTTGCTCGTTTTGCAGTAAAGAGTTTAAAACCAAATATCTTTTAAATATACATCAAACACAAGCAAAATATTGTCTTAAAATACAAGAATCTCAAAATTCTCAAGAAATTATATCATTATTAATTACTTGTAAATTTTGTGATAAAAATTTTTCTGTAAGTAGTTACGCCAAACATAATTTAACATGTAAGAAAAAATTTCAATTTCTTACTGATGAAATAAAAAGGCTTAAAGCTGAAAAAGACCAAGAAATCCTAATTCTTAAGATAAACGCTGAGAAAAATCAAGAAATTGCCATTTTGAAAATCAAAGCTGAAAAAGAACAAGAGATTGTTTCAATATATAAAGAATCTACTGAACGTTCTCAGGCTACAATAGAAGAGATAGCAAAACAACCTACTTATCAAAAAAATAGCACCAGAAACATTCAGAACAATTTAATGTTTTCAAATCTTACTCCTCTTGATTTATCTCAAGCTCGTGTAGACAGTATAATTGATGAAAAATATACAAAAAATGATTTCTACGAAGGTCAAAAAGGAGCTGCTCATCTTGTACATAAATATATTGCTACGGATTCTGAAGGAAAACCACAAATAGTTTGCACAGATACAGAAAGAGGTATATTTCATCATAAATCATCTGTTGGTGATCATATTGTTGATTATAAGAATGTTCATTTGATCAAGAGAGTTCATTCTCCTCTCAAGAGGAAAGCAGGTGCTTTTGCAGCAGAAGAGTCTGTAAAAAATCCAACGGCTTTAAAGGAAATAATTAATAATATGACTTCTATCAGAGATCTAGAAACAAAACCTTGTTTGTTCAATAGAACATTAGCACAACTTACTGAAAAATTGTGCAAAACAAATAGATTCTGATACTTTTACACCAGAAGAGAAATAAAATATTTGATATTTTATTTCAAATTGTAGTAATTTATATACAATAAAAATATTACTACTTTATATTATAGAAATTGAAAAGAAGAGCACAATGATTGACAAAAACTTGTAATTGTTTTAATTTTTTGAAATATATATATTTTGTATAGTTTATTCTAAACACTAATTGTATATTAATAATTCATCATCAAACATACATATATACATATATAAAATAATTAAAGAATTTTATATAGAGTATTTTTCATATATCAAAATAATCAATTTGTATACACAAATTGGTTTCTCTATCTCTTTATTTTATTCAAAATTTTTTTTCATTTGTTCATACCCACTAGAGAACATATTTAACTTTGCTGATGAACTAACATTAAATTCAAAGAATTTTAGATTTAACTTGTTTTGTTCAATGTTTATAATTTTACACTTTTCTGATGCAAGACGTATTTTATGATTTATTGCTTGTTTAATAGGAACATTTATTAGTTTGTAAATAAATTCTAGTGCATTAACGTCTGTTTCATTACTAAAGTTATCTGCTTCAGGAGCAACAACAATACCTAATATCTTTTCACCCATCTTTTCTCCTATGTCGATAGCAAAATTATCTGAAATACCTCCATCTACATATAAAGAACTACCATACATATAGTTCTCAAAAATAAGAGGTAAATTAGAAGACATTCGTAAAGCTGTAATACAAGGCAGATGTGGATGAGTTTTCCAAGACAAATATTCTGTTTCATTATTAGTCAAATTATGTGTGACACACACTAAAGTTTTACCCATTTTTTCTTTCAGATCATTTAATGTGGGAAGATATCCTATTTTAGATATACTCATTTTTTCTAATTGTTCTTGAATATTAGAGAATGAAGTTGCTCCTCTTCCCTGAATCATTCCTACTATGTTAAAATGTTGCATTTTTTCCATAAGTTGATTTGTGCATATATAAACCATAATTTCAATAGGTGTATATCCTATTGCTATTAGATAGCAAATCATTGAACCAGATGAAGTACCTACATAAGTAACTAAATTTTTTAACAAAAAATTATCAAACGCATATTGAATAGCTCCTAAAGTTATAAGAGCTTTTGTTGAAGCACCAGATAATACTAATGTGTCATAATAAATAGGTCGTTGTTTTACAGAAGGTTCTTGGATAGAACATTCAGTTTTGTCTTCCATTTGTTTCTTAATTACCTATCTTTAAAGTAATTATACAACAATTGTATAATTATACATTTAATACTTTTTTAAGTAAAAGTATACATATAATTGATAAAATAACTATAGCAATAATATAAATAGTTTTGTCAGTATTGTAAAATTTTGAACAAATTGGGCAGTTTGCAATATGTTCTGCAACATCTAAACAACTTGGTGTTCCAGATGGCATATTAAAAGTTTTGATACCATCTTCTTGTATATGATTATAGTCATAATTTTCTTTTTTATCATTATACTGGTGATGCTGATAATGATGTGGATGTACAGAATGAATGTTTGGCGCCATTCCAGATTGTTTAGCAATTCCATTGTGTTGGTTATTGCGAATATAACGAGCAAATTTTTCTGTTTCTCCAGGAGGAAGCACATTCATTAATGAATACTCGTTTTTTTCCAAATCTTCGAGATCTGGAAGCATTTCAAGCGGTGTAACATTTTGTTCAATATTACTATATTTCATAATTTATATTATGACTATACAAAAATAAATCATAAAAACATAATATCGTCTAAAGATATTTCTTTTCCGTTTACTATTAGTTCGTAAGCACGAAAAAGATACGGGTCTTTTTGATCATTAATAATAGAACCTAGAATACTTTTAAAATCTGAACTAACTGTTTGATCTTTTTCAGAAGATATTTTATTTTCATCTTCCTTTTTTATTTTTTTAGGTTTAAAAATTACTTTAACACCTTTATCCAATAAATTCTTGTATTTTTTAGTTTTCTTTAAAGCCTTAAATTGGTCGTAATTACCTGATAAAGTTACTTTAAGAGTATCTTCTGTTTGAGGTACTTCGTAACTGTCAACATCTTCTACATCCATATACACTATTTTTTTACGTGGAAGTTGCAAATCTACTTCTTCTCTTTCGTATTTTTTATTTTGAAAAGTTAAATATGCGATAATATTTTTTTCGCTTTCTCCAAAAGCGTGCTGCATTGCAGAACCAGTATAATAAATATTTTCTTGCGGAATTTGTCTAGAATGTATGTGTCCAGAAACAACGTGTGGATATGCAATAGGCCATTTATCACCTTCCACAGAAATAATAGCTCCCATCTTACATCCGGAAAATTCTTGATGAGCAAATATACAACTAGATTCTTTCCATTCGGATCCAATAGTATTTAATGCCTCTTGAAATCTTCCAGGAGGAACATAAGGAACAAAAACAAATTTTTCGCCTTTAATAGTTTCAAAAAGAACTTTATCTACTATGACTGTATTTTCCCATTCTTTCATTCCGGAAAGCCAATGATTTTCGTTTAAAAAAACTTGATTATTTATCATATCATGATTTCCTACTAAGACGTATGTTTTTGAAATAAGACGCATATTATTAATTAGTTCATATGCTTTGTTTAATGCTATAGTGTGTAATCTTTCATGAGTATGAAGAACGTCACCTAGAACAATTATTAAATCAGGTTTTTTTTCAGTTGCCAAATTGATTAATCTTTCAATTAAAAGGTCTGTTTCTGGTATATTTGAAACTTGAATATGTGGATCTCCAATACATAATACTGTAGATGGCATTTAATATCTATAACTATATTTAGTTATAGATTTCAATTCTAATTTTACATCTATTTACTTTTGATATGGTTTCTTCTCTTCAGAAGAAGAGAATGAGCGCGTTTTATTCTTTACTTGATTTGTATTCACAAGATTTCGTTCTTGATCTTCAACAGGTCGATCCTTCTCATTTTTAAATCGTCTAATCATCTTGTTTAGACTAGTAGGAGATTGTTCATTCAATATCTCAATAACTTTCTTAATTGAAATACGGTTTTGCTTTCGATCTTGTTCGTGAAATGAATGACAAGCACGAATAACATTAAATTCTTCTGCTGCAACTGTAACCCATTTCTTTTTGATAAAGCGATCAACATATGAATTATAAATGATCTGAGCAATAGCGTAAAGAGCATTCTCATAATCTTCAAATAAATGAGTCATAGTAGGGTATAGGCTGTAAAGATTATTAACTGTCTCTTGATTCATTCGAACTTGAAGATAACGAAATTTGATACTTGGCTCGTTTCCACGTACATTAAAAAGATCTAGATATTCTTTATTTACAATCTTATACTGCTTGTTATTAGGCGCAAAGATGATAACACCTTGAAGATTATTGATATTAACCTTATCAACATATTTAATCAACTGATCAATGTTATTAAATTCATGCTTTTTTGGATATGGAATATTAATATTCTCGTTCATAACGAGTTCGCTATTGACAAAAGTACCAACATGATAAACAGATGGTCGATTAGGAGCTGAACACACTATACGATTCTCATCATTATTAAGTACCAAAAACATATACTGTTTTGATGGATCTAGAATACTTTGAAAACGTTCTATGATTCCTTCTCCATTATCAGGAAGAGAATCTCGAAGCTTTGGGTTTGATTCAACTTCAGATTCAATAGCTCTCTTAAAAGTTGTACCAAAAGACTCTTTAGAAGCCCACTTGCTTCGGAAAGCATTTAACTTTCTATGTGTTGAAATAAACCAACGCCCACCAAAGTTGAACATACGTATGAGAGATCCTTCATAAGAGTCATAAAAAATACAATTTTTAAATACAGAATCAATCTTTTGTTCAATTTGTTTCTTTTCAGAATGTGCAATTTCTACAGTATAAGGAAACGCTTTCATCACAATTGTTTTATCTTGAAAAACTACACCTCGGCACTGTTGAAGAAAATCATCTTCGTTAGAATCACATTTTACATAGCAAAATAATTCGAGTCCAGTAGCTTCATCTTTATCAGTCATAGATACTCGGTTTCCTAACTCGTCAATTGATGCACGAGTAAAAGTTTTTTCAAGGTTAGATAAATTATCTACAGTTTGTTTATGTTCGGCAGTCTTAACATTCGCGGACTCAATAATAGAAGACATCTTTTCTTATTGTATATGTCTTCTTAAACCATTTCAATTTTATTTTTCTGCCAATAGAGCCAACGTAAGCATATCACTTTCATCCGTTTCAAGTACCATGGGTATTTGGTATTCTTTACATTTGTTTAGAAGATAAACAAGACTTTTAAAACTATTTTTCCAAATCCATCCTTCTCCAAGACAAGCATGAGAATCTTTTTTTGAACCAAGAGGTACTTTACTGTCGTTTAGATGGAGAAGATAAAAGTTCTCTATACCCAAAAGTCTTTCAAAATCTTCAAACATTTTATCAACACCTTTAATCTCTCTTAAGTCATAATCACCCTGCCCCCATATATGGGCTGTATCAACGCACACTTTTACATGTGATTTCTTTTCAGGTTCTAAAAGATCCATTACACTTCGGATTTCTTCAAATGTACGGCATAACTTGTTACCTTCACCAGCGCAATTTTCTAAAAGAAGGAATGAGTTATTTGGAAAATTTATTTGATTCAATGTTTTTGCAACTGCACGATGTCCATCATCTCTGTCTGGATAAGATCCAGGGTGTATTACTACACCTGAACGTTTCTGACATAATTTAGACACGATACCTAATTCATATTCAAGTGATGGGAATATAGCTGATAATTTTCTATCAACTTCTACATTTCCCGACCATGCTAAACACCCTTTTTGCGATTGTCCTGCTAAATTAGCACAGAAAGGATAATGAGTAAAAACATTCATTGGAAAACGACTCATAAGTATCTTTGCTTTTTCAATATCTTCTTTGCTAATTTTTTCACGTTTCCAAGCCTGTGTTGAATCTCCCATGAAGAATTGTATAGTATACATTCCATATTTTATACCTCTGGATATAGTATCTGTTATCGATCCAGAAAAATAGTTATGAGATCCGACATCCCATTTCATGTAGTAAACTTCTTGCATTTATTATTTTATTTTATTAGTTATACTCAAATTTCAATTTTCAAACGTATGAGTTTCTAATGTATTATATGTGTAATTTATTTATTTTCATTTACTATACTCTTTTAATTTTTTGCAAAAGTCAAAAATATAACCCAATAAATCTTGCAAGAATACGAAAATGATGAGTAATTTTTATATTTCCGGATTCAATAGAATTTTTTAAACATTCTGGTTTTATCCATGCTATACCAGTTGCATCATTTTGTTCATCATGTTTCTGTATTTTAACAGAACATTCATTCATTTCTAAGTAAAAGTATGTTGCTATATTACAAATTTTAACTGATCTTGTTAAAAGTTCTTCCGTAATAGTTATTCCTGTTTCTTCTATTACTTCTCTTATAGCGCATTCTATTTCAGTTTCTCCAAATTCAAATGATCCTTTTGGAGATCCCCACAGATTACCTCGGGATTGAACAATAAGAATCTTTTTGTTATTAGGATCGTAAATGAACACACCTGCTTTTTTTTTACTTTTGTTAAAGTTTTTTATTATGTAATCTGTTTGTTTATAGGGTTTAATTTTGATCTCACAACAGCCGTTATTGCATAAATTTTTTTTCATGATTTCTATATAGATATTATTATTCTTTTCTATCTTAAATATCTAGTTGTAAAATTATTTACAAAAAATCTATACTTAATAGTATAGATAAATTATTTACTGACTTATAGGTGAATTTTTACTTTTTTCCCAAGAGGAATTAAATAAATTATTGATGCTATCTAACTCTGCGCTATCTATTGAAAATTCAGATCCGCTTGAGCTTGAGCACCTTTGCATAGAAGATAACTCTTCACCTAATAATTTCAAGTTCCAATCGTTTGAATTTTGTTCATTTTTTGTGAATGATTCGTTACATTTTTCTTTTATATTTTCATGATCATGAGAGTTTGCTTTATCATAATTTACATCTTTCTCTCGGTTCTGTTCGTTTACATTATGAGAATTTGCTTCTACCATTTAATTTATTTTAACTTTACGTTTTAATAAATCAATTTAATTTTAATCATATAAATAAGATTTTTTAATTACAAAATGAACAAAGACGAAGTAGTAAATAAATTTACTGATACATTATTAAAAGATACTCAATCCTTTTATTCGTACGGTAATTATTTGGAGAAAAACAGGAAAACTACACGTAAGAACCGTAACGAATATTTAATTCTATTTTTAGATTCAACAAGATGAGTCTTAGGCTTAGTGTAAAGTATTATTATATTTGAAAATACAATAATACTTTTTAGAATATAAAAAATTATAGTCATGTGAAGTGACTATTCGTATTTAAAGTGGACTATCGTTCATCTAAAATGGCAGTAAAGAAACATCAACATGTTAAAGTAATCAAGGTTCAATTAAAGAGGTCACCTATTGACAGACCTCAAATTTTTCCAAGGATGCCAAGGCTTTACCTAGAATTGATAGAAAACAAAGCTAAAATCAAACAAGATTTAATAAATAAGGAATACGTTCCTGATATTTTACCAGATACACAATCATTAGATTTTGTAGAAAATACGCATCCAAAAAAACGTGAAAAAATTCGTCATAAAAAAAGAGATAATATTGATTCTGATGATTCAGACTTGACATCTCCCATGCAACGTAAAAAAATTAAGAATAAAGATCTTGATACCGATGATGATATTAGTGATGATAATATTAGTGATATTATAGAGAAAAAGAATTCGGAAAAAGAATTTGATTATTCTTCTGATAGCGAACTTTCTATTTGTGAGAAAAAAGAAGTATATGATAAAGATAAAGATGATAGAGACGATAAATACAAAGACAAAGACAAATACAAAAATAAACATGAAGATGAAGATGAAGACGATAAAGACAAAGATAAAGACAAAGATAAAGACAAAGATAAATACAAAGATAAATACAAAGATAAATACAAAGATAAATACAAAGATAAAGATAAACATGAAAATGATAAGGATAATTCTTCAGAAGATTCAGATGACTTATCTGTGAGATTAAAAGAATTATTAAACGAAGACAGTTCTAGTGATGTTAGTTTTAATAGTGATAAAAAGAATAAAAATAAATACAGTAGACATCGTGACTCTAGAGGTCATAGTATTTCACATACTGGAGTTCACGGATCTGCACCTACACTTTTAGAACTAGAAAAACAAGGTGGTTATGTTCCAAGAAAGGAACTAAGAGATATCAATCAAACAACAGTGAATGAACAGAAGGAAGAAGATTCTAAACGTGAACTACTTTTCAAATTTGATCTTCTTCGCAAATCTTATCCTACATCTATTATTCCAGAGTATAATATACATACTGATATTACAACAATGCAAAAATCATATGGAGATAGCGTTAGGAGGCTTTCGTTAGATTCATCAGTTGAAAACTACAAAACTTATATAGTATATGGTTTTATGGGTTGCGAGTTTATTTTTGGAAACTTTTTAGGTTTTGATATGCAAGGTTTTACACAACAACAGATTCTGTCTATGAATTCATATGAAAAATTGCTGATTGAGTTGGGTGAGAAAAGTTATGTACCAACTGGAAGCAAATGGCCAGTTGAGTTACGTTTATTATTTATGATTATTATGAATGCTGCGTTCTTTGTTATATCAAAGATGATTATGAAGAAGACTGGCGCAAATCTTTTGGGAATGGTTAACAATATGAATGCTGCTCCAGCTCAATCAGCAGTTGCTTCACAACGAAAGAGAAGAATGAAAGGACCTAACATCGATCTTGATCTTCCAGATATTGATGCTGGAACTGCTTAATACTAAAATTTTATCGTTATAGAAATTTAAAATGAAATTTTTATTTTAAATAAAAGTAAAATATATGAAAGAATGCTTACTGTACAAATAGCATCAGATCTTCATATAGAGTATAAAAATGATGATGTTCTTAATCCATTAGATTTTATTACACCTTCTGCAGATGTACTTATTCTCGCTGGAGATATTGGGTCATTATACAAAATTGAACAGCTAACAAAATTTTTGGAAGCATTATGTTCTTATTTTCAGGTTGTTTTATACGTACCTGGCAATCATGAATGGTACATTGCGCCAGAATATAAACCTCTAGACTGGGAAACATTAGAGAAAAGAATGTATAGTATAGAAAATATGATACCAAATTTAACAATACTTAATCGTTCAAGCGTTCTTATTGGGAATATTTGTTTTGCTGGATGTACTCTATGGAGTAAACCTGAAGGTCAAATACCTCCGTTTATAGTGAGAATTAAAGATGTAAAAACGAAAGAATATCAGTTTAAGCATAACGAAGACTTGGAATATTTAAAAAGCATGATGAGTTTTTGCAAAAAAAATAATCATAAGTTATTAGTTGTAACACATTACCCTCCTACAAAAAAAGTTCTTGACACATCTGATAGAAAGAAAAAAAAGTTCCAGTATTTATATGGTACTGATCTAGATTATTTATTAGACAACAATTTTGTAGATACATGGGTATGTGGACATGTACATAAAAATTTTGATTTTATTTCTGAAAAAGGATGTCATGTAGTTGGAAACCAAAAAGGGAAAGATAAAGATAATATAATAGATTATAAAAAAGATTTTATCGTAAATATTTAAATTTTTAATTTTGTATCAAAAATTATTTTTGATACAAAATGAATTAAAATAAAAATGTCGCGTAGAAATAAATGTCGAAAGCTTCGAAACACAATTTGAAAGATGGTCTGGAATGTGACATGGATCAAAAAAAATGCGCAACAAGTACTAAATATAAGAAAGAAGATATTATTGCTTTGGCCAAAAAATGCAATGTTGAAACTACTGGAAGTCGCGCAGATATTTGTGCGCGTATTGCTAAATCAGTTTTAAGCGGTTCTTTTCCTGTGTCAACTCCTGGAAGTCCAGTGAAACCAAAAACATGTTCTTTAAACAAAAATAAATCATCCGCTGAATTAATGAAATATTCAAAAGATGTTTTACTACAAATGTGTGCTGATAGAAATATGGTATGCCCTAAATCATGGACTAAAACTCAAATTGCATCTTCTTTAAGTGCTTGTGCACCTTCAAATGTCGAACCGGTTTGTTTAATTGGAGAAACACTTCCATCTACTCCTGACTTGGAAAGTAAACCAAAGAAAGTATTACAAAAAATGTGCGATGAAAAAGATATAAAATATGCAGAATCTTGGAATAAAAATAAACTTGCAAAAGCTTTACGAGCATGTGAATGCAGAAAACCGGCTGACACTGCGTCTGTAGATAGTGATGCATCTGATGCTGACGCGGATGCCGATTCTGACGCGGATGCGGATGCCGATGCTGACGCCGATGCTGACGCGGATGCCGATATTTTGTGTTACGGAGGTAAAACGTACGAAGAATTAAAAGAAATGAAAAATCCTGAATTATCTGCACTTTTTGGAAAAGGTAAAGGTCAGCTAGATATAAAAGGACGTCCTACCAAAAAGGAAGAAATGATAGGATACCTTTGTGCAAGTAAACAAAATGATAGATGCAAAGCTCCAAATTGGGAGTGTAAAGATGATTTAGTTTGCGATGCTACTAATCAACCAGAAGATGGAGTATGTATTTCTCCCGAATTAGCAGATAAACGCGGATTTGAGCAAATTACATTGTCAAATGGTAAACGAATAATAGGAAATCCAACAGCTATTAAAAAATTAAAAGAATCATTTAAAACACAACCTGTTGCCCGACCAGCTAGTCCTAGAGTACCTAGTACTCAAAAACCTAAGTATACTGACTGTATCGGTGACTACACATACGAAAAATTAAATACAATGACTGTTCCTCAAATTATACAAGAATTTTTTGGTCCAGGAAAATTAGAGTTAAAAGGTC
>Ga0247844_1001045_pt1 | contig 54594 bp, 40 predicted proteins | sample LaCtaG_FD_192421 | JGI IMG/M metagenome (GOLD analysis project Ga0247844, IMG submission 192421) | Freshwater microbial communities from meromictic Lake La Cruz, Castile-La Mancha, Spain - LaCruzMarch201714.5m_1 | ecosystem: Environmental > Aquatic > Freshwater > Lake | place: Spain: Castile-La... | reverse complement strand
AAGTTAGCGAATTAATAATTAACAGCCAAATTAATTAAGGTTAATTCATCTTTACTTTCAAACATTTATCTTTGAGTATCGTATTGACTTATTGATGATTAGAAGTTTTCTTTCAAACACTAATTATTCAGTTACGGCAAAAGATGTGAATGGAAATGCGGCTGCTAATAATCCAATTCTAATCTCTGCTATAACCGGAACTTCTTATAATGGGGTTGCCACATTGGATTTTGAAACTGTAGGACACGATTGGACTTGGACTTCATTTGGAAATGGAACCAATTCTGCAGCACTGTATTCGGTAGTTGCCAACCCAAATGCTTCTGGAATAAATACTTCTGCGCATTGCGCCAAATACATTGTTAATACCGATGCAATGTCATGGGCTGGCCTCTATTCTGATAACATAGGTTCAATAACATTTACAGCAGATAATTGCAAGGTGAAAGTAATGGTATATAAAAGTGCCATAAGCAATTTCGACTTGAAATTTGAAAACGGTGGAACAAATTTCGAAATGCTCGTGCCCAATACCAAGATAAATCAATGGGAGGAACTCACTTTTGATTTAACGAGTCGCATAGGGCAGACTATTACTAGAATTACACTTATCCCTGACAACTCAACTGTTAGAACTTCACAGCGTATCAGTTATTGGGACAATATCTCTTTTAATAGCAACAAAGCGAATGCAATAATAAGTCCAATTGATGCAAGTATCCAGCTATATCCAAATCCTTTTAGTGACCGTTTGCAAATAAAATCTGAACATCAAATTAATCAAGTAATTATTCATGATTTATTAGGCCAAAATATTAAAGTTATCAATATAAATAGTAATGACGCAGACATTGATTTGAGTCAACTGGCAACTGGTAATTATTTTGCAACCATAAAGCTAGATGACGGTAGAATTTGTACTCAAAAGATCGTAAAATTTTAATTATTTATTTTAGTCTCCAAAATTTAACATCCTATTATATGAAACACCGGATTGTAATATTTCTATCAGTTGTACTTCTGAACTTTCTATCGATATTTAGTGCCAATGCTCAGTTCGTTTCCCTTGGAAGCGGAAGTTACAGAACTACGCCTCCCGGGGTGGATGCGGCAGGAAGAAACCAATTTCCTTCGGGCACACCTTATTTGAGTGGTAATGCGGTCGGAAAACCAGTCCCAACCAGCGATTGGTGGTCCGCATTGGTGAAGAACGGAACTGCTTCCAATCTTTTCAACTATCCTTATACCATGAAAACAACCACTACCGGTTTGGTAGTGAGTTATATTCCTTGGGGTGTAATTGATGATTTAACTCCATTTGTGGTGGGTGTTACTGGAATGAATGCTCCTAAAACTTATGTTTCGGATTATTCCGACTGGACAGTGACCATGGATTGGAATGATGGAACGCATCAATTTCAGGCAACAGCAGGTGTAGGTATGCCATTTCTTTATTTTACAAAGAAAACTACCGATGTGGCTCAAGTCACCATCAACTCGGGTACTGTAGTGATTGATAATGAAATGCTTGTTTGTACAAACGTAAAAAACGGTGCTGACTTTGCGGTTTACGCTCCAACTGGAAGTACTTGGACACAGAACGGAGCAGTTTATACTTCTACTTTGAACGGTAAAAACTACTGGTCAATGGCATTTATTCCTTTAACTGCTACCAATGTTGCTACTGTAGCTGGAGAATATAAAAAATATGCTTATGTTTTTCCAGTAAAAACTACAGCGACATATACATACAACGAAACAACTTCAGTATTACATACCGATTTTAATGTCCAAACCGAAGTGAAAGAAGGAACTGAAACCAATGTGTTACTCGGTTTACTTCCTCATCAATGGGGACATTTGGCAGCCAATTCTCCGGTTCCAAATAAATACAGTTATGCTACAGTTCGTGGTGAAATGAAGACCATGGCTGGTAACAGTTTCAGTGTCGAAAATACTTTTCATGGTGTACTTCCAACTTTGCCATACGTAGATAATTATAGCAAAGGATTTACGCCAACCGCTTTAACTGAGAAAATTGCTGGCTTAGAAAATAGCACAATGGCTACCTGGACCGATTCCTACAATGAAGGTCAGGTATTCAATCAATTGATGCAAACAGCACGTATTGCCAACGAGATGGGAAACTTTGCGTCGCGCGACAAAATGTTAGCAACCATAAAAACCCGTCTCGAAAACTGGTTTAAAGCAGAGAATGGCGAAGTGGCATTCTTGTTCTACTACAATTCTACCTGGAGTTCGGCCATCGGATACCCAGCAGGTTATGGTCAAGATAATGGCCTTAACGACAAACAATTTCATTGGGGATATTTCATATCCGCAGCAGCTTTTGTAGAGCAGTTTAGTCCGGGTTGGGCTGCACAATGGGGCGGAATGGTAAACATGATTGTACGTGATGCTGCGGCTTACGATCGCAATGACACAATGTTTCCATATCTGAGAAATTTCAGTCCTTATGCCGGCCACAGCTGGGTGGATGGTTTTGCCAATAATCCTCAGGGCAATAATCAAGAATCGAGTTCAGAAAGTATGAACTTTAATGCCGCATTGATACAATGGGGACAAGTTTCGGGTAATAAAGCCATTCGCGATTTGGGAATTTACCTATATACTACAGAACAAACAGGTATAGAAGAATATTACATGGACATTCATCATCGCAACTTCCCTACTTCGCAAAAATACAGTTTGTATTCACGCGTTTGGGGGAATAGCAACGATAACGGTACTTTTTGGACAGCCGATATTGCAGCATCTTATGGCATCGAAATGTATCCAATTCAGGGAGGTTCGCTTTATTTAGGCCAAGACACCGTTTATGTCAAAAGACTTTGGGATGAGATAGTGGCCAATACCGGCATTTCAAGCAATCAGGTTAATCCTAACCTTTGGCACGATATTTTTTGGGAATATTTGGCATTTATAGATCCAGCCAAAGCCATCGAAATGTATAATTCCTATCCAAACCGCGAAATAAAATTTGGCATTTCGGACGCGCAAACCTATCACTGGTTACACGCCATGAATGCTTTGGGACGCATGGACGGCTCAATTACAGCTAATTATCCTATTGCGGCAGCTTTTAAAATGGGCAGTCAGATTAATTATGTTGCTCAAAATTACAGCAATGCGCCCATTACTGTTACGTTTTCTACAGGCTATCAATTGGTAGTTCCTGCTGGAAAACTGGCTACTAGTAGAGATGGAAGTATTACAGGAACCATCAACTCTTCTTTTGCACAAGCTTTTGTAGGTGGAAGCGTGAAGTTAAATGCTGTTATTACCAGCGGAACACCATCTAAAGTTGAATTTATGGATGGTATTACTTCATTGGGAACGCTTACTGCTGCACCTTACGCCCTTACAGCAAGTAATCTGCAATTGGGTACGCATAATTTTTATGCCAAAATATATGATGGCGAAAAATACAATGTTACCAATACGGCTCAAGTTTTGGTAGGCAAACAATTGCCATATACCGGAACAGCTTCAGCTATTCCTGGAACCATTGAAGCCGGTAAATACGATATCTTTGAAGGAGGAAAAGGACAGAATATTACTTATCTTGATGTTACAACTGCCAATTCAGGAAGTTTCAGAATGGACGAGTCCGTCGATGCTTCGACTGATGTAGCAGAAGGTGCTGTTGTTGGCTCAATTGCTTCTGGCGAATGGTTGGAATATACAGTCAATGTAGCACAGACAGGTTTGTATTCGTTTGCATTCCGTTATGCTTCAGGCAATTCGGCCGGTGGTGGTCCATTTGGTTTGGTGGTAGATGGTCAAGCCATTTCATCAAATATATTGGTTCCGTCAACTTCTACAACCGTTTGGACAATATGGGCAACCAAAACTGTGGCAGATGTTCCATTAACAGCTGGTCAACATATATTGCGCTTGGCTTTTGGAGCTGGAGAATTTAATTTGGGGAAAATGACCTTTACTCGCACAGGCGATTTGACTTACAGCTATCCAACAGCGAATGCCGGACTGGATTTGAAAGTGGTTTTACCTTCAACTTCTACTACCTTGAATGGCTCGGCTAGTACAGAGTCGGCATCAAAAGCATTGACTTATCGTTGGAAACAAATTTATGGACCAACAGTGGCAGTTATTTCAGATTCAACAATTGTAAATCCAGCAATTTCGGGACTTGCAGATGGAATGTATAATTTCCGATTAACTGTAAAAAACACTGATGCACGTGTATCTACCGACGAAGTATTGGTGATGGTTACCAACACGGCAAATGTGGCACCAACCATTTCGCTGACTTCACCGGCCAATAATTCAACATATACGGAAGGAAAGCCTGTAACAATTTCGGCAAATGCCAGTGATTTTGATGGTACAATTTCTAAAGTTGAGTTTTATCAGGGAACAACTTTAATTTCCACCAGCACCACAGCGCCATATTCAACAACATGGAATCCAACAGTAGGAAACTATTCAATAACAGCAAAAGCTACTGATAACGGTGGAGCCGTCAACACTTCGCAAGCTGCAATAGTTACCATTGCGCCATTAATGTCTTGTACTACAACCTCTACTACTGCCACTCAAGGTTCATTCACAGTTGGTTACAAATGTACGTACGAAACAGTAGGAACAGATGTTACTATAACTTTCGAGATGCTAGATGATAAAGCCGGTGTTATTGCCTATTTGTGGAAAGAAACACCATTCAGTGAATCGGCCATGACCAACGTAAGTGGAAAGATTTTTTCTACGACAATAAGTGGACAAACTCCAGGTGCAACCATCAGCTATGGCTGCAAGTTTGCATACTCTGGCGGAATGTCAGTTACTAAATATATCACCTATGTGGTAGGTTCCAACTGTGGTAGTACCACAAATGATACGCAAGCGCCAACTGGTTTTACAGCAATACTTGGTGCGGTTACTGCAAGCTCTGTTGAACTGTTGTTAAACGCTAGCGATAATTCGGGAACAGTTGTATACAACGTAACTTATGGTACAAGCACAGTTAGTACATCTACACCGGCAGGCACTCAGAAATCTATGATTATTACAGCTCTAACTCCAGCAACGCCTTATACATTCAGTATTACGGCCAGCGATTTAACAGGAAATAATGCTTTAAATAATCCGATTCTCCTTTCAGCAACTACTTCTGCCAATACCAATACAGAATGTGCTGGTTCTGCCTCAGAAGCATCTCAGGGAGTATTTAACGTAGGCTACAAATATGGTTTTGTAACTACAGGAGCCGATGTAGCCATTAGTTTTGAATTGCTGGACGATAAGGCTGGTGTGGTTGCATATCTTTGGAATTACACTTCAGGTTTTGCCGAAACTGCTATGACAAGTGCTGGAGGAAAGAAATTTACTAAAACACTCACTGGCCAAACTGCTGGATCGATAATTATGGTCGCTTGTAAATTTGCTTATGCTGGCGGAATGGTAGTAACCAAACAATTCTCCTATACTGTTGGAAATGTTTGCGCAGGAACTGGAATCGATAATCCAATATCTTCTGAATCATTCTTCTATCCTAATCCGGTACAAGATAAATTGCGTATTAAATCCAATCAAATTATCAGTCAGGTTATTGTTCGCAATTTAGTGGGTCAAGCTGTGAAAAACGTTGTAGTAAACAATACCGATGCAACACTTGACTTAGGCCAGCTTTCTGCAGGTAATTATTTCGTCACATTAAAATTGTCTGACGGAAGAATTGTAACTCAAAAAGTAATTAAATTATAATCCTTTCAAGTCCGCGGGGATTCCGATTTCCGCGGACTTATTTCTTCTCAAAAATAACATTTAATATGCAATACCGATGCCAATACTTAATATGATGAAGGACGAATCAAAAAAAACACATTTTCTACTAATATAACTCTTGAGCAAAATGCACACAATAAAAAAAATGACATTATCGTTTTTTTGTTTTTTATCTATATTTACTTTTGCACAAGATTATAAACTTGTGTGGGAAGATGGTTTTGACAAATCGGTTTTAGATAAAAACACATGGACTGCCATTGTCAATGGCGATGGTGCCGGAAATAGGGAACTACAGTTTTATCGCCGTGAGAATATTACCATAGCAAAAGAGCCTGTTTCAAAAGAGAATTGTTTGGTTATTACAGCCCAAAGGGGAAAATTTAAAGGGAATTCTTGTACATCAGGCCGTTTGTCTACAAAGGGTAAAATGTCATTCAGGTATGGAAAGGTAGAAGCACGAATAAAAATGCCAAAAACAGCCAATGGATTATGGCCTGCATTTTGGATGCTAGGTGCCGACCAGGATGTTTCTGTATGGCCCAAATGTGGGGAAATTGATATTGTAGAAATGGGTAAAAAGACAGGAATCGAGAATGGTGTTCAGGACCGTTATTTTAACGGGGCTTGCCATTGGGGCGAAAGTTGGAACGGTGGAATTTATCCAAATAAAGGAATATCAACCACTAACAATTATAGTTTGCAGGATGGATTCCATACCTATACATTGTTTTGGACTCCGGATTCAATCAAAATGTATTTGGATTTAGATAAGTATCCAAATGCAAAACCATATTATGAAATTCCAATTATAGGTGAAAATTTACCTAATCAAACTTCACGTTATTTCCGTAAACCATTTTATATCATTTTTAATCTGGCAGTTGGAGGTACTTTTTCAGAAATCTACGATATTAATAAAATAACTGCTCTTAAAAATGGGGATGCCAAAATGTATGTGGATTATGTAAGGGTGTTTCAAAAAAGTACCGGGAATGAGGAGTTCCACATATTCAAAAGATAGATTGTTTTTAGATTGAATCAATTATAGCTAAAAATAGAGATCGTAAATCATTGTGCTTTAAACCAATATATTGAATACTTAAATCTCCGCGAATTAACAAAAACCCAATAATTTAATATTATGAGTCACTACAAAACAGCTCCGGAGGATATAGTTCCATTTGGACAGAAAATCGCATTTGGGTCCGGTCATTTAGCAAATCAGCTATTTCCTGCGGCTTTAGGTGTATTTATGATTATATTGGTATTAGCGTTAAAAATGAACCCGCTTCTAGCCGGATTGCTGGCTGCGCTTCCACGTCTCTACGATGCAGTTTTAGACCCTGTAATGGGTTATATATCAGATCATACGAGATCTAGGTGGGGGAGAAGAAAACCCTATATTTTTGTGGGAAGTATTATTACCGGTTTGACATTTATGGCCATGTGGCAGTTGTATCCTGAAAATACCCAAACCTACAATTTTGTGTTTTTCTTAATCATGTCCTTGGTTTTTTATACTGGTTATACCATATTTGCAGCTCCTCTTATTGGATTGGGATACGAAATGACGCCCGACTACAATGAGAGAACCTCGTTAATGGCTGTTTCGCAATGGATTGGACAAATAGCTTGGATGATTGCTCCATGGTTTTGGGTTATTATTTATGACAAAAATATATATGCTTCTGCGCCAGAAGGAGCCAGAAACTTATCCTTTTGGGTGGGCGGACTGTGTTTAGTGTTGGGAGTAATGCCAGCTTTGTTTTGTAAAGAAATTGCATTGCCCGAATTGCAAGGAAAATCAAAGTTGTCATTCAAGGACCTTGCTGAAAATACAAAGGATTTTTTCAAGGGAATTAAACAAACCGTTACATGTAAGCCATTTGTGAAATTATATGTGTCTACATTCTTGATTTTCAACGGTTTTCAAACCATAGCACAGTTTGCGTTTTTTATCATCATTTTTTACCTTTTTGAAGGTGACACAACCGCTGCCGGACAATGGCCAGCCTGGTTTGGAACAATTAGTGCCGTAGCCACAGCCTTTTTGGTAATTCCGGTCATCACTTTTGTCTCCAAAAAAATTGGAAAGAAAAATGCTTTTATCATGTCTACATTAATTTCAATAATAGGTTATGGTCTTAAATGGTGGGGCTTTAATCCGGCTAATCCTTACATGATGTTTATTCCAATTCCATTTCTATCATTTGGTATTGGTGGTTTATTTACGCTTATGATGTCGATGACTGCCGATGTATGCGATGTAGACGAACTTGAAAATGGAACAAGACGAGAGGCTACATTTGGTGCGGTATATTGGTGGATGGTAAAACTTGGAACTGCTGTAGCATTACTAACCAGTGGCGCTGTTCTAAATTGGGTTGGTTTTGATAGTAATGCTACTGTACAAGCAGCAGACACCATAACAAAACTAAGAATTGCTGATATTGCTATTCCAATTTTTACTGGCTTGATGGCAATTATTGTCATTTGGAAATATGATATTACAGAGGCTAAGTCACACGAAATTAGAGAGGCATTAGCCCTACGTCGTGCCAATAATTTGAAACAGACAGAAATTAACTAAGGACTTGAAGATCTAATAATGATTCAGCCCAAATTAACTGGCAAATTAAAATAGTACAATGATGCCAATAGTAGAAGTAACTCCTATTTAATTTCATTTCAAAATGATCAATTGTAACCTGATTAGACCATAAACATAAAATGGATATTTCAAAATCAACAAAAAAAAGTTCAATGAGCCATACATTAAAAGTATTATTTGTTCTGACCCAACTAACCTTTATGTCGGGATTTGCCCAATCAAAAATCGAAATAAGAGATAATTGGTATCATATTAATGGCGAAAAATTCTTTATCAAAGCCATTGGTTATGAAATTGGAGCACGTCCAGGGCAGCACCCCTATCAAGGTGCCAGAGCAGATGATTTGGACTTGTTGAAATTTGATTTGAAAGTGATAAAAGAAGGGGGATACAATACCATTCGTACGTGGAGTCAATTTTCTGAGCCACAATTAAAAATTGTTCAAGCTTCTGGTCTGAAATTAATTATGGGTCTTGAAATCAATCCTGAAAAGGATTATGGCGATCCAATTTTTGTGAAAAAATGCGAGTCAGATGTTTTGAAAGTAATGAGTTATGCTAAAAAGTATGATTGTATCATCACTTACCTCGTTATCAACGAACCACAAACCGATCATATTCATTCCGTTACAGGTAAAGCATTTGTTGGTTTAATGAAAAGTCTTATAGATATAATTCATAAAGAACATACAGGTATTCCAGTTACACTTTCGGCCAATGCAATGATAAGCGATTACATGGACGAAAGTATTTTTGATGTATATGCTTATAATTGTTACGATCATAGTGAAGCACAAACTGCCACAATGGGTTTCAAGGATTATATCAAGGGTCTTTGCAAACTCAACGGCAACGATAAACCATTTATTACCACGGAGTTTGGATATTCTGTTTCGCACAAAGGTTTTGGTCGTTATGGCGGTCAAACGCTCACGCAACAAAGTGATGGCCTGATTGCAAATTATCGCGATTTAATCGATGCTGGAGCCGTAGGAATGTGTCCATTTTACTATGCCGATGGCTGGTGGAAAGGCGACGATGCCCGTTATCATAATGCAGATCAACCCGAGGAATGGTTTGGCTTTTGGGGATATAGTGATATTAATGATAAGTTTGGCTCTCCGCGTCCCGTTTGGTTTGCCATGCGAGATTATATGAAAGCGCTGATTATCAGTCCAAAGAATAAAGATATTTATATGACAAAAAAGATACCTTTGGAACTGTATGTTGATAATGAAGTTAGCAAGGTGACAATGAAAATTAATGACAAGGTGCAGTATTCTAAACGTATAACGAAAGCTGGCTACCTTTCAGATAATATTGAATTACCAATAAATGGTATAGAAGATTTGGAATTGTCATTTGAGTTTTATGACAAAGCAAATAAGTTGTTGAAAACAGAATCAATCATGATTTTAGCATCTGAAAAACCGTTTGATTTGCCAACTTTGACAATTGAAGTTACACCTGATAATGATTTGGATGCTGGAAAAATTGCCAGTGTGAAAACAAAAATCGTGAGCAAGGAAAATTTTAAATTGCTTGATGAATTAAGAGTGAGTTACAACACCCATTTGGGCTGGGAAGTTGGACCACAAACAACAGTCTCCATCAAAGATCAGTTGGAGAATAAAACTATTCAGAATGAATTTTTTTTTACAATTCCTAATAACTGTTGGGTCGTAAATGCATCTGCTGGAATATCTGTTCAATTCGGCAAATTCATTTTTAAAATCCATGATCAGAAAATCATTTTTCGTGGCGATTGGGCAAAAGAAGTTGGGAGGAAGGGAATTTGAAAATTTGAAGAATTTGAAGATTTCACAGCGAATTTCACGATAGTTATCATGACGCTTTTTGCGGTTTGACGCGTTGAAAAAGTTTCGTGTTTCTCATTTTTAAAAGTCTGCGAGTAAAATTACAACCACAAGGTGGTTAAATATAATTAGCCATGTATGAAATGCATGGTATAAACAGTTTGAAGAGTTTGACATGTTTGACGTTTGACAGTTCCGTGTTTCCAGTTCACTCAGAAACTATGTCTTAAGCCCCCTTTTCGGGGGTTGGGGGGCTATATTTATTTTATATTATGGATACAAATCAAAAATTATCTTTCAAGGAAAAAGTTGGATACAGCTTGGGCGATACCGCGTCGCATTTTGTGTGGGACATGGTCGGTTTTTGGCTATTGTTTTTCTATACCGATGTGTATGGTATTTCGGCAGCGGCAGCCGGTACAATTATGTTGGTAGCCCGATTTTGGGATATGGCCATTGACCCGATAATTGGCGTAATTTCAGATAGAACCAATACACGTTGGGGGAAATTCCGTCCGTACATTTTGTTTGGTGCTATTCCGTATGCAGTGCTTGCCATTCTCACATTTACCACCCCAAATTTCGGTGAAATGGGCAAAATTATTTATGCTGGTGCCACATACGTACTTTTGATGACAGCTTACGCTTTTATAAATTTGCCTTATTCTGCTTTGGGTGCAGTTATGACTGACGATACTTACGAGCGTGCAGGACTGAATACCTACCGATTTATTGCCGGTTTTACCGGCCAATTCGTTGTTACTGGACTGGCACTTACCCTAGCCGAATTTTTTGGTGGTGGCAATAAAGCACAAGGTTTTCAATACACCGTGTTTTTGTTTGCTGTAATCAGTTTGGTTTTCTTTTTTATAACATTTCAAACTACCAAAGAAAGAGTTCAACCACCAAAAGCTCAAAAGAATTCTCTCAAGGAGGATTTTAGAAACCTTTTGGCTAACAAAGCCTGGAGAATTCTGGCCATTGTAGGCATCATTTCTTTTATCATGTTTGCCATGCAAAATGCCGCCATTGCTTATTATTTTAAATATTACCTGGGACGCGAAAATAATGTCCAACTTTTCAATGTAATTGGTACTGTGGCACTCATTGTGGCATTGCCCTTTTCCAAACCCTTGGCAAAAAGGTTTGGAAATAGAAACGTATTTATTGGTAGTTCGTTAATTTCAGGAGTATTTTTTATGCTCATATATTTACCCGGAGTCACCGACATTTATACCATTTATTCATTTAATATTATTGCAAAAATGGCCTATGCACCAGCCGTTCCGCTGCTTTGGACAATGATAGCCGACTCGGCTGATTATGGCGAGTGGAAAACAGGACGCAGGGCTACTGGATTATATTTCTCTGCTGCAGTATTTGCACAAAAAGCGGGTTGGGGAATTGGTGCCGCCATTGCAGGATGGATTCTTACAGCTTCTAATTTTGTGCCCAATGTTGCCCAAACTGAAACAGCCATTACGGGCATAAAACTATTGGTGTCAATCATTCCCGGGGTTTTATATATGTCATGCGCTTTGTTCATGATTTTTTACAAGATAGATTCTAAAACTACCGACTTGATGAAGAGTGATTTAGATGCCAAACGAGCTTTAGAAAATCAGTAATTATTAAAATTCAAATAAAGTCAAAAGCACTATTTTTTATGTGCTTAATAATCAGTCTAAAAACCATATATTCAAACCAAAATGAGTAATTTATATATCGTAAACAATCCGATAAAATCGGATAAACCTTCAGCGACTGGTCAATTTGTACTAATTGACAACGAAAAATACTATCAGATAAAGAATTACGATGCAATGTCACCGTTTTTTATCAGCCTTGCCAGCGATTCCGATCACTGGATGTATATTTCCAGTACTGGCGGACTTTCTGCTGGAAGAAAAAATCCAGACACAGCACTTTTTCCTTATTATACGGATGACAAGATTACTGAATCGAATGAAATAACTGGCAGTAAAACGATATTGCAAGTTCAGAAAAATGGAAAACGCTATCTATGGGAACCGTTCTCAGACCGATTTAATGGTGCTTATTTATTAGAAAGAACCATTTCTAAGAGTACCATTGGCAACAAGCTTATTTTTGCAGAAAAGAACTTTGATTTAGGTCTAACATTCAGCTATTGTTGGATGAATGCAGATGATTTTGGTTGGGTTAAGAAAAGCAGGTTGATAAATGATGCCGATTCTCAAGTAGATGTAACTTTGGTGGATGGTTTACAAAACATATTACCAGATGGAATCGACAAATTTACGCAAAATACTTTCTCAACTTTGGTAGATGGGTACAAAAAAACGGAATTGATTGAAGAATCTCAACTTGCACTTTTCCGCATGGAGGCAATTTTAGTAGACAGGCCTGAACCAAGCGAATCATTGAGGGTAAATACTGTTTGGAATTTTGGATTGGATAATGTCAGTTATTTATTGAGTTCTAAACAACTTGATAATTTTAGAATTGGCAATGATATTGTTCCCGAACATGAAGCCAAAGGAGTGCGTGGTGCATTCTTTTCTTGTGCAAACATTTCATTGAAAGCAAATTCTTCTAGAACATGGTATTTTGTTGCCGAAGTAAATCAGGATGCAGTCAAAGTGAATAACCTCATCGATTTTATTCAAAATAATAAAGACATAGCAAAAGCCATTGAGAAGAACATTGAAAAAGGAACTAAAAATCTATTGTCAATTGTGGCACAGGCTGATGGATTGCAACAAACTGCCGATGAAAACGTGATGGCAAGGCATTTTGCCAATGTTCTGTTTAATACCATGCGTGGTGGTATTTACAATGAGAATTATACCATTTTCTCTGACAATTTCAATCAACATGTAAAGGATTTTAATACTCAGGTTTGGAAAAAGCACGAAACTTTTCTATTAACACTGCCAGTTTCAATAGATTATTCGGAACTCGAAAAAATGATTCAAATCCAGAACGACGCCAACTTGTACCGACTTTTTCTGGAATATCTTCCATTGACCTTTAGTCGCCGTCATGGTGATCCAAGTCGGCCTTGGAACCTGTTCAACATCAATGTGAAAGATGAAAACGGTAATAAATTACTCTCGTATGCTGGCAATTGGCGTGATATTTTCCAAAATTGGGAGGCGCTTTCCTTGTCATATCCGGGATATATCAACGGAATTATTGCCAAATTTCTTAACGCCACTACCGCTGATGGTTACAATCCCTATCGTGTAACCAGTGAAGGTATTGATTGGGAGGTGATTGAGCCAGATAACCCTTGGTCGAATATTGGATATTGGGGCGATCATCAGATTATTTATTTGTTGAAATTAATGGAGCTTTCTAGTAATCATTATCCAGAAAGTTTTGTTTCAATGTTGGATAAAGAAGTATTTGCTTATGCCAATGTGCCCTATAGACTTAAAACTTACAAAGAAATAGTGGCTGAACCCAAAAACTCAATTCGTTTTGATGTAAAATTGAATGAATCCATCGATAAACTTATACCAAAATATGGTGCAGATGCCAAATTAATTATTAATTCCAATGGTGAAGTAATATTGGTGAGTTTCACTGAAAAAATACTGGCAACTTTGTTGGCTAAATTTAGTAATTTCATTCCCGAAGTAGGTATTTGGATGAATACTTTACGCCCCGAATGGAACGATGCCAACAATGCTTTGGTCGGGTCAGGTGCTTCTATGGTAACGCTTTATTACATGCGTCGATTTGTTGCTTTTGTACAGAAAATTTACGCTGATGCTAGCTTGAATGGTTTTTCGGTATCCGAAGAAATACACAAATTCTTTGAGGAAATTTACAGTTCTTTTATTGATAATGAAAAACAATTGGTAAATGGTTTTGATGATACCAAGCGTAAAGAGTTGGCTGATGAATTAGGAAATGCAGGAAGTAGGTTTCGCGCTAAAATTTACAATGGTTTTTGTGGAACAAAAAACACCATTGGAAAAAAAGAATTGACAGACTTCTTAACGCTCGCTTTGGCCTTTATAGACCAATCTGTAACCCAAAATAAGCGTGAAGACAATATGTATCATGCTTACAATTTAGTGGCCTTTTCTGATTATAAAGTTACGATTCGTCATCTTTATGAAATGCTGGAAGGACAAGTTGCCGTACTAAGTTCGGGAAAACTCACAGCCAATGAAACCAACGATTTACTCAATGCTTTACGAAATAGCCGTTTGTATCGTGCAGACCAAGAGAGTTATATTCTTTATCCGAACAAGCAATTGCCTTTGTTTTTAGATAAAAATGTTATTCCTGCAGCAGATGTAAAACGCATTAAACTCTTGACTGATTTATTGGTAAAAGGGGAAACCAGCATTATTTCGCAAGATAAGAAAGGACATTTTCATTTCAATGCCGATTTTAATAATGCAGGATTCTTAACGGCTGCATTGAACCGTTTGAAAGCAAATTCAGCTTTAAATATGACAGAAAATGACCTAGAAGAAATTGTTGCTGTTTACGAGAAGGTGTTTGATCACCAATCATTTACAGGACGTTCTGGAACTTTCTATAAATACGAAGGATTAGGGTCAATTTATTGGCACATGGTTTCCAAGCTACTATTGGCCGTTGGTGAAATCATAAAAAAAGCAACATCAGATCAAACGGATGCAGACATACTGAATCAGTTGAAGGCGCATTACGCAGCCATTCAAAAAGGCATTGGAGCCCATAAATCTCCAGCTGATTACGGTTCGTTTCCGTTTGATCCGTACTCACACACACCCATGATGGCAGGAGTGCAGCAACCAGGTATGACTGGGCAAGTGAAGGAAGACATTATCAGTCGCTTTTTTGAGTTGGGTATTCAGGTGGAGAATGGAAAAATATTCATTCAACCTACAATGTTGAATAAAGCAGAATTCATTTTTTCCAAAACAGATGCGCAGAATGTATTTCCACATCTTTCATTTACTTATTGTACCGTTCCTTTTGTCTATCTTATTGATGGACAGAAAGGTATTGATGTTATCTACCAAAATGGTAAAACTGAACATACCACTGATTTTTTATTAAATAAAACTCAAAGTGAAATGGTATTTAAACGGAATGCAGAAATAGAAAAGATTGTTGTACATTTTGAGAATGTGAATTGAAATAACCATTATTTTTCAAAAGCCCTGTATTAAAACGAATACAGGGCTTTTTCATTGTGTTTAAACGCGAAATCCAATGAAAATAGATACTTGCAAATGTTCAAGTTTTACTTGTAGCATTACAGAAAAATTGTATCTTTGTCATCCTTAATTTTTGAAAAATACCTTTACAGTTGAAGAAATTAGTAAAACAAATCGTCCTATATCCTTTTTCTATCCTTTATGGAATAATAATCAATTTTCGTAATTGGTTGTTTGATAAAAAGATACTGTCATCTGTCCCCTTTGACATCCCAATTATTTCAGTTGGAAATTTGTCGGTAGGTGGAACTGGAAAAACGCCACACACTGAATTAATACTTGGATTTTTGCAGGATGATTGGAAAACCGCACTTTTAAGTCGTGGTTATAAGCGTGAAACCAAGGGTTTTTTTCTGGCCAACGAAAATGCTGATGCAGTAAAACTGGGTGATGAACCATTTCAGATTTATCAGAAATTTCCAAAAGTTACAGTTGCTGTTGATGAAAAAAGAGTTCATGGAGTACAAAAACTTCAAGAAATAATTACAGATTTACAAGCAGTTGTACTGGATGATGCTTATCAGCACCGTTATATTCAGCCTGGATTATCTGTTTTGCTAACTGATTATAACGACTTATATACCCGTGACATGCTTTTGCCAGCCGGTAGACTTCGCGAAGCGAAAAGTGGTAGTGAACGTGCCGATATAATTATAGTTACTAAATGTCCAGATAAATTGGAATGTGAGGATTTCCAAAGAGTTGAAAACGAATTAGATCCAAATGAAAATCAGGATATCTATTTCTCCAGTTATACTTATGATGAAATGAAACCTGTATTTCCTGCCGACGAAACGGAGAAATGGTTTTACAATCGACTGAAAAAAAATGATACAACTGTATTGTTGGTCGCTGGAATTGTCAATCCGCAGCCAATAGTGGAACACTTAAATAATTATACTAGCAATGTAGAAACGTTGTTTTATAATGATCATCATGTATTTATAATAGAAGATTTATTGCACATAATGAGGCGATTTGACGAAATTGCATCAACAAATAAAATTCTGTTGGTAACGGAGAAAGACGCGGCAAGGTTGGTGACCCATCAATTTTTTCCGGAAAAACTCAAACCAATAACCTATGCATTGCCTATCAAGGTACAAATATTAAATAATCAAGAAAATATATTTATTCAAAAAATACGAAACTATGTTGCAGAAAATACAAGAAACAGCTGATTTCCTTAAATCAAAAATGAATACTAGTCCAAAAACTGGAATTATACTGGGTACTGGATTGGGAAATTTGGTAACACAAATAACCGATAAAATAGAAATACCATACGAATTAATCCCTAACTTTCCTGTTTCTACGGTTGAAGGTCACAGTGGTAAACTCATTTTTGGCAAACTAGGCGATGTAGAAGTACTGGCCATGCAAGGACGATTTCATTACTACGAAGGGTATGATATGAAGGCAGTTACATTTCCAGTTAGGGTGATGAAAGCTTTGGGAATTGAGACTTTGCTTGTTTCAAATGCTTCGGGTGGTGTAAATCCCGACTTTGAAATTGGCGACTTGATGATTATTACCGACCACATCAATCTATTTCCTGAACATCCATTGCGAGGCAAAAATATTCCTGAACTTGGAACTCGTTTCCCAGATATGAGCGAAGCATATTCAAAAGAATTGATTGCCAAAGCCAAGCAAATTGCTGCAAAAAACAACATAAAAGTGGTTGAAGGTGTGTACGTTGGTACTACTGGCCCAACCTTTGAAACGCCCGCTGAATACCGCTATTTCCGTGCCATTGGAGGTGATGCAATTGGTATGAGTACAGTTCCAGAAGTAATTGTAGCCAATCATGCCGGCATCAAATGTTTTGGAATTTCTATCATAACCGATCTTGGCGTTCCCGGAAAAATAGTGGAAGTGAGCCACGAAGAAGTTCAGGAAATAGGCAATTCAGTACAACCGCTTATGACATTGATAATGAAAGAATTGATTGCATAATATTTAAATACTTATTGAATAACAAATGACCTCTTTAAACTTTAATTTGAAGAGGTCATTTTTTATTAAAGTCAATAATGAGGAAGAATCACCAGTATTTTTTCCTGCAAACAACATAATATAACTTTGAGATTAGTAGTACAAACATCTTTTGTAAATTGAAAAATATCACTATATTTGTACAAAATAAATAGCGATTTTATGTCGTTTGAAGAACTATATTGCTAATAACTAATTAAATAAAACTACAAAATGAAGAAAACTAATTTGAAATTTTTATTTCTTGCCTTGTTAGGCTTGTTCCTTTGTCAAAATAATGCCATAGGACAAAATTTGAAGAGCTTAATAAACAAGGTGACTGAAAACGAAACGGTAAAGAAAACCGTAACCGCAGTAACAGAAAATGAAACAGTGAAAAGTACCGTTCAGGCTGTCAAAGAAAGCGTTATAGTAAGCGCGAATGCTAAGCTTGAAAGTTTGACAAACCCAAAAGCCGCAGAAGTTACAGTAAAAGCTCCTGCGCAAGCCCTCGCACCTGATGTGAAAAACGCCGTTTCTGATGTGAGAGCACTTACTGGCTTAACAAAAGAAGAGTTTGATGCCAAGGTGAAAACTCTTGGATTTGCCGAAGGAACAGATGATTTGGCGCTTGGAGGCGTGGTGTACAAATCCAAAACAGCTGGCTACACTTTGGCAGTGAAAATGGGTACTCGTAACGCTATAAGTTATGTGCGTGAAGTAACAAAAGCTACAGTGACCAAAAAAGCGAATTTGGCAACTGTAAAAACCAATTTCCTTAAATTGGGAACTCAAACTGCCGACTTAAAAGCACAATTTACTTCAGCAAGCATTGCTGCTAAAAATGCAAAAGGAACAAATGTGGAGGCGTTGAATGCAGCAGATAGAACTTCCAAATTTTTGCCGGCTTTGAATAAGTTTAGTACCAAGAAAGAAGATGGCACCGTAACTGATAATTATTCCGAAACTGATTATGCTTATGAATTGAAACTGAATCAAACTACTGTTAAGGCAGTATCAACAGCTATAGTTACAATTAAAATTACTGACCTTACGGCTGATGTACAGTAGTTTATAGGTGATTGTCTCATTAACCAACAAGGGCTTCACTAATTAGTGGAGCCCTCGTTATAATATTTTGTTCCAGAAAGTTCTTAATCAACTATTGCATTAGGTACTTCTTCTACTTTAGCATCTGTCTGGTCCTCTTTTATTTCTTTCAATACAAATCTTTTATAATAGGAAATAATTAAAGTGGTGACTGGTAGTGCAATAATCATACCCACCACGCCCATTAACGAACCCCAAACAGACAATGATAGTAGAATTACAGCTGGATTTAATCCAGTAACTTTTCCCATAATTTTTGGGGAAATAATCAGGTCTTCGAGTGCCTGGATGACTAGAAACACAACAAAAATGCCAATTAATACTGAACCTAAAGATTGACCTGTTTCGGCCGATTGGAGTAGCCCTAAACCCAAACAAGGAATGAGAACTATTGTTTTTAAATACGGAACCATTGTAAGCAAGCCAATAAGCAGTCCCATTAGTATTGCCATTGGTAGTTGAATAATGCTAAATCCAATCGAAAAAAGAATGCCAACAATGGTTGCAACCAATGCCTGACCTCTAAAATAGCGATTCATTCCAGTTTCTAAATCATGTATTATCTCAGATACAATTGTTCTATATTTAGGTGGAATAATAGCAAACCAACTTGCAGTAATATTTTCGTAATCCAAAAGAATAAAGATGAGGTACAAGAAAATAACCACTACCACTGCCAATCCAAGCACAAAATCCAGCGAACCGTTAATTAGATTCCAGAGCTGAGGTGCTATGTTTTTCACACCACTCATAATGTTTTCATCCTTCAATAATGTTTCAATATTGAGATGCGAAACATAGTAGATGATTTCTTTCTGCCAAGCTGGTGGCAAAATTGAATTTACATTTATGTCTTTAGTATACGCAATTACCAATTGCGATAATTTCGCCAACTCATTGCTAACCAAAGGTACCAAGTACCAAATCAGGCCACCTACTGCTCCAATAAATATCAACAAAGTACATGTTATTGCTAAGACACGGCTTCTTAGTTTCAATTTATATTGAAAAAGACCAACAACCGGCTGCAACAAATAAGCCAATAACCAAGCTATCAGAAAAGGAAGCAAAACATTGCTCAATCTCTGTACCAATAAAAACAGTAAAGTCAAGACAGCCAGCCCGATAAGCAAACGCACTACGCGGTCTAAAGTAAATGGTTTTGATTTCATAAGCAGCTTCTTAGTCCGTCAGCTGACGGTGAATTATATAAGTATTGATTATTTGTATGTAATCGCTGGACACGGAACACAAAACTCTAAACTTTCGAAAAGCAATCTCTACAAATTGGTTCATATTCAGTCATTTCACCCAGCAAAACTCTTTTGTCACTCTCCACCAACCGATGAGAAACATAAGCCAAAGCACCGCATCTCACACAGATGGCATGTACCTTAAAAACATCTTCGGCAATAGCGCACAAAGCTGGCATTGGTCCAAAAGGAATGCCTTTGAAATCCATATCCAAACCGGCTACAATGACGCGAATACCCTGATTTGCCAGTTGCGTACACACTTCCACCAAACCATCGTCAAAGAATTGGGCTTCATCTATGGCCACAACATCCACATCGCCCGACAATAGCAAAATACTTCCGGACGAATCTACAGGCGTGGAACGAATTGCAGTGCGATCGTGCGACACAACCTCATCTTCCGAATATCTGGTATCAATTTTGGGCTTGAAAATCTCCACTTGTTGCTTGGCAAATTTGGCACGTTTCAGTCGGCGGATTAGTTCTTCGGTTTTCCCCGAAAACATAGATCCGCAAATTACTTCAATGCTACCCCGTTTTTGTTGAATTGGATGGTTACGTTCTGAATAAATCATGTTATTTTGTTGAAAATTAGCGTTGTTTTAATTCTTATTTCTTTGGTTTATTGTACCTTTACAGCCGTTTACAAATAGATATTATTTCTATTTCATTTGGCTCAAAAATTGTAAGCAATTGTAGTAATCGCACAATATAATAATTCAAAACGTCTTATTGCTTGCAAAGTTAAATAAAATATCATAGATAGAAATTGTTTTTACATAAAAAGATATGAACAGAAAATTATTAGTCACTTTGCTGCAGAAAAATATTCAAGAACTGGAATTAATTACGCAGGGTTTTATGGAAATGACAGAATTCCCCATGCCTATTATTCTATTGGCTCAAAGGAAGACCGAAGATATTCAGTTGTATATAAAAGAGTTGTCAGAGTTTAAAGATGAAGTACTTGTTGCAGATCAAATCGAATCAGTGCAAACTGAACTTGGGAAAAGTCAAAATGAAGAAATTGAAGTTTCTGACGAAATTAATCTAGCAGAAATAGATGAGATTTTGGAGATTGAAGAGATAGCTGAAATTGAAGAGATTGAAGATGATAAATCTTTAGATTTGATAGATGATGACTTGCAAATAGAAACTGAAATTCTAGACCTGCCGCTAAATGCTCCTGAAGTACTAGTTATTGAGGATGTTTTTATAGAAAAATCAACAGTTGAGGAGATTGTAATTGAGACAGAATTATATATTGAAGAAGATTCAGTTATTGTTCAAGATGAAACTCTTCATTCAATATCACCAAATATTGATGAAACAAGGAAGACTATCTTGGGTGAACGAACTATTTTAACGACTCATACCCGAAATGAACTTTTGTCGAAAGCCGATACATCAATCAGTTCAACGTTGGCAAATAAGAAAATTACTGACATTAAACAAGCCATAAACATAGGTGATCGCTTTCGTTTTCAACGCGAACTGTTTCGTTCGAATGGCGAGGATATGAACAAAACGCTTACTTATATCAATCAATTAGCAACTTTGGATGAAGTAATGTCATTCCTAAAATCAAAATACGGATGGACTGCTGATAACGAGGCAGCCGATGATTTTTATCAAATTGTTAGAAGAAGGTTTGTATAGCCCCCTAACCCCCGAAAGGGGAATAAAAAATAGTATTATAGAAAAATAATAATGATTATAGAAAAAATAATATGAATAATTTACTAATTATTTCCCCCTTTGGGGGATGGAGGGGGCTAAAATGAAATTATATGTAGTTCCCACTCCTGTTGGAAATTTGGAAGACATGACCTTTCGTGCCATACGCGTTTTGAAAGAGGCTGATTTGATATTAGCTGAAGACACCCGTACTAGTGGATTTTTACTGAAGCATTTCGGTATCGATACGCCAATGCATTCCCACCACAAATTTAACGAACACAAAACGGTTGAAAATGTAGTGCAACGCATAAAAAACGGTCAAATTGTGGCTTTAATTTCCGATGCTGGCACACCTGCCATTTCCGATCCCGGTTTTTTGGTGGTACGTCAATGTGTTGAAAATGGCATTGATGTTGAATGTTTGCCGGGCGCTACGGCACTAATTCCAGCATTGGTAGCTTCGGGCTTACCCAACGATAGATTTTGTTTTGAAGGATTTCTGCCACAAAAAAAAGGGAGGCAAACCAAAATTAATCAATTGGTAAACGAAACACGCACCATGATTTTTTATGAATCGCCATTCCGACTGGTAAAAACCCTCACTCAACTTTCTGAAGTACTCGGAACCGAACGAAAAGCTTCTGTTTCTCGCGAAATTTCCAAGTTATTTGAAGAAACAAAAAGGGGAACTTTGGCCGAATTAATACTGCATTTTACAGAGAGAAATCCCAAAGGTGAAATTGTTCTAATTGTTGCAGGATTAGAATAATAACTGTACCTTTGTGCAAATTCTAAATTTTACCATAAGTCGATCTAATCAGCTGGTTATAAGCAGTTATTGTGTATGGTTTGTAGTTGTTTTTAAGCGTATTATTTCATCCTTTTCAAAAAGTAATTCTTTTAAATTATTTTTTCATTCATCAAAAACACTTTAATATTTCCCCCAATGAAACCAATTGTTTTTTCACTAGCTCTAGCGCTTGTTTTATTGTCATCTTGCGGAAAACAATCTGCAGATTATAAAACACTAAAAGCCCAGAATGATTCTTTGATGAATTCTAAATTAGAACTTCAAAGGGAAGTGGATGGATATTTTTCAGCAATGAACCAGATAGAACAAAATATTGAGAAAATAAAAACCACACAAAATACCATAGCTTTACAGCCAGTAGGACAGGAGCTTACGGATGATGTGCGGTCGAAAATCAATGATGATATGGTATATCTGAGCGAAATGCTTCAGACCAATAAAGATGAACTTGCCAGGTTAAAAACAAAACTGAAGAAAAGCGGATTCAAATCGGCTGAACTCGAACAAACTATTTTGCGACTTACCAAATCATTGGATGAACAATCTGAAAAAGTGGCTATATTGCAAACCCAATTGGCTGAAAAAGACTCACTTATATCGCAGCTTGGCACCACAGTGAATGATATGGGAAAAAACATTGAAAACCTATCAACCGATGTGAAAGTAAAAGAAACAAAAATAAAAGAGCAAGATGAAGCTATTCATACTGCTTGGTATGTTTTTGGAACTCGTAAAGAGTTGAAAGAACAGAAAATCATTACTTCTGACGGTTTATTTAGCGCACAGAAAATATTACAACGCGACTTCAATAAAAACTATTTTGTACGGATTGATGCACGGAATACCAAATCTATTCCATTGTATTCTACCCGTGCCAAAATACTAACAAACCATCCAAAATCATCGTATACGCTTGAAAAAGAAAACGGTAACTTTGTTTTGCTAATTGTTGACCCTGCCGAATTTTGGAGCGTAAGTAAGTATTTAGTGATTGAGGTGGATTAAATTATGCTCATCTCTTAGAAGTATTGACGGCTTATTTATTGGAATAGATACAGAAAAAAATAATAAAACAAAACGCAGTCCAGATAACTATCTGGACTGCGTTTTGTTTTATTTCAATTACGAAATAAGTATTTGTATGTCAATTTTATAACATGACTCAAATGAAATTTTAACTCTGACTAGAATTTTAAAATAAGTAACAACATTAATGATTAAAGTGAGCTGTTAGAGCCATTTTTTCCTTCTGAAATAAAGCATAACTGCTCCCGAAAATCCCACCATCATTAAAATGGAAATTGGATATCCTAATTTCCAATCCAGCTCTGGTAAGTGCTTAAAGTTCATGCCATAAACACTTGCAATAAGGGTTGGTGGCATAAAAATAACCGACACCACGGTAAAGATTTTGATAATCTTGTTTTGTTGCAAGTTTACCAAACCAAGGAACGTATCTTGAAGATAATCAAGACGGTCGAAGCCAAAACGTGTATATTCAAACAGCGAATTAATATCCTTGATAATCATAGAAAGGCGAGGAAGTAACTCTTCTGGAAAAAAATTGCACTTCAACATATTAGAAACTACACGTTGTTTATCCATAATATTTTGGCGGATAATCATCACCTTTTCTTGTAAGTCCTTAATACGAATCAGAATGTCTTGATCCAAATCATCTTCTGTATTCAGAGTCTTACTTAAACTGGTAATCAGGTCGGTAGCATCTTCTATCATGTCGGCATCATATTCCACACGCGTTTCGAGCAGTGTAACCAACACATGGTAACCCGTCATGAAATTGCGGGTATTGGCAAAAATCTTTTTTACAGTTTCGCTAAACGACTTCAACTCTGCATTGCGGACCGATACCAAAATACCATTTTTTATTATAAATGATACAGGCTCCACAGTATAGTTTTCTTGTAAGAAATTGGAGTTGGCCACTATGCTATCGTCGGTTTGCATATAACGAGAACTCATTTCAATCTCTTCAATTTCCTCATCTTCTTGAATATATATTTTCAAGAATTCTTCCAATTTGTCTTCAATCTCTTCCGACACATCGTTGAGGTCAATCCAAACCAACTCTTTCAAGTTCACTTTCTTGAGTATATCAAGACTTTTTGAAATCTTTATTTTGTTATCTTCGTGATAGAAGATTCTTAATTCTGACATAGTAATGTTTCCTTTCTTTTTAATGTTGGCCAATGCTGAGGCTCATCACGAGCCTATACTAACTATTGACCGCAGGGATATCTACTCCCTAAAGGTTAAACTTAAAAATTCATATTGAGTTTGCACAGAAAATTGCAACTTTAAGCTGACAACTATCTTAGTGCCTTCTCTACCCTGTTTGTTAAATCAATAAAAGCAGCCACATCCAATCGCTCGGGACGCAAGTCGAAAAGCGGATCGGCATACATTGGGTGCCCTGATTCTACAAGGGGTTTAAGAGAATTACGCAAGGTTTTGCGTCGTTGATTGAAGGCTGTTTTCACCACGGACTTGAAGAGCGCATCGTTACAATCTATTTGCGAAACTTCATTGCGCGTAAAGCGAATAACAGCCGATTGGACCTTTGGGGGAGGGTCAAAAACATCTGGGCTCACCGTAAAAAGGTATTCAATTTTGTAATAAGCTTGCATTAATACGCTCAAAATACCGTAGGTTTTACTTCCTGCAGGTGCCGCAATTCGTTCAGCCACTTCTTTTTGAATCATGCCGGCCAAACAAGGAATGGAATCCTTGTTCTCGAGCATTTTAAAAAATATTTGACTAGAAATATTATATGGGAAATTACCAATAATGCAGAATTTTCCTGTAAAATAACTTTTTAAGTCCATTTTCAGAAAATCAGCTTCGATAACATGTAAGTCGGGATAATGTTGGTGAAGATAAACCACCGATTCGCTGTCGAGTTCTACAGCCGTAAGATCAATCAAGGGGTTTTGAAGCAAAAATTGAGTGAGAACACCCATTCCTGGGCCAATTTCGAGTACGGATGTTTTACCGTCGAGCGTTAAACTCTCGGCAATATGAGCTGCCACTCCCATGTCTTTGAGGAAGTGCTGTCCCAAGTATTTCTTTGCTTTTACTTGTGCCATATTTCGGGGTGTCGTCGGGCATGAGAATTTTGTGTAAATTGTTCCGCAATCATTTAATTAATTGACTGCCTGTTGCTAAAATAAAGTTATCTTTGTACTTTGATAAATACAGATTTTTTTAGGGCGCACAAAAGTAACCAAAATAGTTTGATTATCCTATTTTTAAGTTCGTATTTAGTTTTTTCAATGACTATTTTTAGTTTTAAAATAATAAAAATCAACATCATACAAACAATATATCAGATTTATTATTGTTTGCTCATTTTATTAGTTAATGCAGTAGATTTATTTTTACAAAATGAAAAACCTTTTCGAAATAATTGGCAGTTGGATTAGTAACGTCATCGACTTTTTCTATCCTCCATTTTCAAAATACATGACTTTACAGTTTTTTCGCTACGGTGTATCGGGAGCTGCAAACCTAGTTTTCAATTGGGTTCTTTACTTTTTGGTATTCAATTTTGTTCTTCAAAAGCAAATGTTACATCTTGGTATTGTAACACTTAGCTCGCATATTGCAGCCTTTACAATTACTTTTGCCGTTACTTTTTTCAGTGGTTTTTTACTTCAGAAATATGTCACCTTCACAGAATCTGAATTACGAGGGCGAGTGCAATTGATTCGTTACCTTTTTGTTGTATCCATTAATCTAGTTTTCAATTATTTGGGATTAAAACTATTGGTAGATATTCTCAATTTTTATCCAACTTTATCCAATATGGCTATTTCTATTTTTACCACTTTCATCAGTTACTTTTCTCAAAAAAAATTCACCTTCAAAAATAGCCCTCTGACTTCCTGAAATTTAGACTTCAAAATGGAATCCTCAAGAACAACTTTTGTCAATAAATTGATAACTTCAAAACCTTCTTTTAGGGTTTGGGGTTCGTTTTTGATTCTTGTTGCTTCCTATGCTTTCCTTGCATACAAACTGCTCACTTTTAATCAATATCGAGAACTTGCCATACAGTGGGAACAAATGCCCGTTTCGCAGTTTAAGTGGTTGGCTGCAGTTTTTATTCTATTGCCCATCAATTGGTTACTTGAAGCCATTAAGTGGAAAAGATTGACCGCCATCATTGAAGATATTTCCATAAAAACAGCTTATAATGCTGTACTAGCAGGAATTTCCACCGGTTTTTTTACTCCAAATAGAGTCGGGGAAATGGTTGGTCGAATTATTTATTTGGAGACTGATCATCGAAAAGCTGGAATCACATTGAGCATTGTAAACAGCCTTACTCAAAACTTAGTCATTACAATTGTAGGAGTGCCTGCATGTTTGATTTTCTTTACATTCACTACTGGAACTTTAGAAGCTGATATTGCCGATTTTATTTTGGTATTGATAAGTTTCGCTTTTCTTTTCGGGTTGCTTTATTTTGCTTTGCCAAAACTCAGCAAGAAAATTGAAGGTAGCACAATTGGTTCAAAAGTTGGAACTTATACCGATTGTCTTTCAAGTTATAAAAAATCAGATTTAATCGTAATTATGTTCATTTCAATGCTAAGATTTTTTGTATTTGCAACCCAGTTCTATTTAATGCTGCGTTTTTTTGGAGTACATTTAGACCCTTGGCAAGCCTTTATTGCCATTCCTTCCAGTTATTTATTTGTAACTTTTACACCATCAGTCGCTTTCTCGGAAGCTGCTGTAAGAAGTTCGTACGCAGTACTTTTCATAGGTGCTTTTTCGGGTCAAGTTGTAGGCATAGCACTCGCTGGAGTCTGCATTTGGGCAGTCAATTTTATTCTTCCAATGTTGGTTGGGTCGGTAGTAATGATGCGAAAAAAGGATTGAAAATTAATCCTGAGATTTATTATTTTATCAACGATTGTTGAAAATCAATTGTACAGTAGCTCCTTTTGGTTGGTTATTTATTACCTTGATTTCACCTTTGTGAGCATCCATAATTAGTTTTATCAATGCAAGATTTAAACCAGTATTTTGGTCAAAGTGTTTGTCACCAACTCCAAAAAGGCTAAAAAGATTGTCAAGGGCCAGCAATGAAAACCCTAATCCGTTGTCAATAAATTCACAAATAACTTGATTTTCTTTTGACACAATATTCACTATAACTACTTCGTTATCAAGTGAATATTTTACAGAATTGTCAAGTAGGCATTCAAAACAGATTTGCACCAATTTTCTTTCTCCATAAATTGAATCTGTAGTTTTTTCACTTTGAAGCCGAATATCAACTTTCTTTGATTTTAGTTTTGCGGGTAACTGATTTATTGCATTTTCAAAAATTTCCGAAATTGAAACTTCTTCATGTGTTATTTTATAAATATGTGTCCGTAATTCAGTAATGAGTAAAGCTTGATATGAGAACTTTTCTAGTCTTAAAATTGAAGTTTCAAGGTAATCAAGATATTCCAGCAATTGCGGCGACTCAATTCTTTTTTTGAGGATTCCCGTAAAACCCTTGATACCATTCAATGGAGTTCTTAATTCATGACTTATCAGCCTTAAAAAATCTAGTTTAGCCTGATCAAGAATTTTCAATTCTTCGTTGATAATCATTATTTTCTCAAATGCTTTTTCTAAATCAGCAGTTCTTTCTTCCACTTTTTGAGTTAAAGTTAGATTTTGCTCTTCCAGTAACTGATGCAAATAACGTGTTTCGAGTAAGTTTTTTATTCGAATACATACCTCGTTCAAATCAAATGGCTTGGATAGAAAATCTTTTGCACCACTTGAGAGCGCACGTTTTTTTGTTTCAAAAGTAATATCTGAAGTTAACACAAGTATTGGCAAATATGCATGTGCCGGAATAATCATTTTCAGCAAATCCATTACATCATAGCCACTTAGATAAGGCATCATTAGATCGAGCAATATCAAATCTGGATTGAAAGTTTTATAAAGTTCAATTACCTGACGTGGATCTTTAGTAGATTTTATATTGGTGTAACCAGTCTCTTCAAGTATACTCTCCAATAATTCAATATTGGAATTATTATCATCTACAATAAGAATTTTTGCATTTTTAAACGTTGAATTTATCATGTTTTTTTACTAATTAGTAGATGGTTTAATTTTTTTGATGACTCATTTTTCCTGTTTTTCTATTCAGGCAATTACATGTTTGTTGGTAAACTAATCCTAAAAGTGGTTCCTTTTCCTTCCTCACTTTCAACTTTAATGATTCCATTGAGTAAATCAACAAATTCTTTGCAAAGTATCAATCCAAGCCCCGAACCCGATTCTTGTGCGGTTCCCTTTCTCGACTGTAATTTACTATCAATCCTGAAAAGCTTATCCTTATCAAACTCAGATATTCCAATACCAGTGTCTGTTATTGAAATCTCCACAATATCGTTATTTATGGACGCATTCACAGTAATTGTTCCCAAATTTGGTGTGAATTTTACAGCATTTGAAAGTAAATTTCGCAAAATTGTTTCCAACAAATCCTTATCGGTTTCCAAAATTATTTCTTCCGAAACATTATTTATTAATGTTATGTTTTTGTTGTTAGCCTGCGCTTGTATGAAGTTAAAACAGTTGTCCACATTGTCGTTCAGCTGGTACAGCTCTAGGTTAATCTCTATTTTTCCTGTCTGCGATTTAGACCATTTGAGCAAATTCTCCAATAATTCATGTCCTTGATGTGCTGTGGTATAGATTGTTTCCAAATTACTTTCCACATCTTTAAGTTCATACTTTCCTATTTTTAGTAAGATTTTTATGAAATTTTCTATCCCTATAAATGGATTTCTTACATCATGGGCAATGATTGAAAAAAACTTGTCTTTTGTTGCAATTAGCTTTTCTAATTCGTTGGCATAACTCTTTATTTGTTCATTCTTGTATTTTATGAGCAAGTGCGTGTTCACCCTTGCCTGCAATTCAAATAAATCGAAGGGTTTAGTAAGAAAATCACTCGCTCCAGCTAAGAGCGCCTTGCGTTTTGTATCTCTGGTAACATCGGCAGTCAGCACCAAAATAGGTAAATAATCGGAGGCTGGAACGATTAGTTTCAATTGGTCCATAATTTCGAATCCACTCAAATATGGCATCGACAAATCAAGAAGTATCAAATCTGGCTCAAAATCGACTAATAACTGAATAACAGTTCTTGGATCTGTAGTGGTTTTAATGTTTTCATAACCTTGCATATCAAAAAAATCGTGCAAAATGTCGATATTAGCTTGTTGGTCATCAACTACCAATATATTTGCCTTTTTTAAATTAGAATCAATCATAATTATTTCAATACTATTAATGAATTAAAAAATAATCTGCACTTCCCGATAACTATCCGATATTGATTGGAAGTATGATCATTTGACATTTGTTATCTATACCATTCGTCTTTAAGCTTCAAGAATTCAATAATCTTTGCTTCAAAAAAAGCTTTTTGTTTCCCTAATTTCTGATAAAGATATTGGGTTTCTAATAAATTCTTAATTCTCAGACTAACTTCAATCATATCAAAAGGTTTTGCAAGAAAATCTTTAGCTCCAGCCCTTAAAGCTTTTAGTTTGATTTCGGGAGAAACATCGGCGGTTAAAACCAAGATTGGCAGGTATTTATCAGAGTTGATGTCGATAATCTTTTCAATCTTAAGAAGTTCCATTATGTCGAGCCCAGATAGAAACGGCATGTGTAAATCGAGTAAAATTAAGTCAGGATCAAACGACTTCACCAAACTAATCACTTTACGTGAGTCTGTAGTAGTTTTTATATTTGTACAGCCCTCAATTGCAAGAAGTTCACATAAAATTTCGATATTTAATTCTTGATCATCAACAATTAATATTTTTGCGTTTTTTAAATTTTTTTCTATCATAAAATAAGAATATAAGGGTTTTTTTTGGGTTTATCATTTTATGTACTCATTTATGACACTCAAAAATGTCATTACTTCCAATGGTTTTGTCATGTATTTTTTAGCACCGCCTGATAACAATTTTTCTATTTGACGAGGCATAGCATCAGAAGTGATTATAACGACTGGAATATCCTTCGTTTGAACATTATCCTGTAACAATCTAAGCACTTCGGTACCTTGAATATCAGGTAGATTCAAATCAAGAAGTATTAAGTCGGGTGCATATTCAATTGCCAGGCTGGTAGCCATTTTTCCATTTTCATTGCTTATCAAATGAACTTCACGACGTTGTGATTTGAGGATTTGTTCAACCAATTCAACATTTGCAATAGTATCTTCAATATACAAAATCGTTCTAAGTTGTGCTTTTTGTTTTGCATGGTGCTTTAAGGTTGCTATCTCATTGTTTGCCGAATCTAATTCAATCGCACGTTTCTTTTTCTCTTTGTTTTGAAAAGTTAATTCTATATTTGCAATATCCAGTTCAGATGCACGTTTCACTTTCTCATCGTTTTGAAAAACGAGTTCCTTCTCTGCCGTGTTTAAAGCTTCAGTTAGCTTTTTGTTATCTTCGTTTTGTGTATTCCAACTTTTTTCGTTTTCAGTAAATGGTAGTTCAATCCAAAAAGTGCTGCCTTCTCCCACAATGCTGTCAATACCAATCCGGCCTTCCATGGCATCCATTAGTTTTTTTACTACAGCCAATCCGAGCCCTGTACCTTCTGTTTTGGTTTTCTCAGCTCCAATTCGCTCGAATGGAACAAAAAGTTTAGGAATGGATTCGCTTTCAATTCCCAAGCCAGTATCCGATATTGAAACTCGCACAACAATATCATTGGCATTGTTTTGAGGCATTAAACTTGTATTCACAGTAATAGAACCGCCTTCTTTATTGTACTTTACTGCATTATTCAATAAATTAATCAATACTTGTTTCAAAGCTTTTTTGTCGCACATTACAAATAGTTGATTGCCTATTGAATTTTGTATTTTTATTGTCAATTCTTTTGCAAGAAGAAGTGGTTGAATGGAATCCAGTATTTCTTCAATAATTGGTTGTACCTCCACAGGCTCTGTCAGTATTTCCAGTTTCCCTGCCTCAATGCGTGAAATATCGAGGACTTCGTCTATTAAAGTCAACAGATGTTTACCGCTATTGAGAATATGATTGACGCCTCTTTCTTGTTTCAGGTTCAGTTCACCCATTCCCAGCAATTGTGCAAAGCCCAGAATCGAGTTCAATGGCGTTCTTAATTCATGGCTCATGCATGAAAGAAATTCACTTTTTGCCGTATTTGCTGTATCAGCTTCGAGTCTGGCTTTTCGGGTTTCCTCCTCCGCTTTTTTTCGTTCTGTAATATCAATAATCAAAGTTAGCAAACACAGTTGGTCACCCACATAAATTCTTTCTGTAGAAACTAATCCTGTTAGCATTTCACCCGATTTAGTTTTTAATTGTAATTCGACATCCCTGATTTGAACATTTTTATTTAGTTTTGGGCTTCGATCCAAAACTAAATCTTCAAAAAGATTCAAATTAATTGAAGAATTACCAATAATCTCATCTTTCGAATATCCTAATTTTTTGAGGAATATATCGTTTACGTCAATAAAAACATCATCATCAAAGCCATTTATGGCCATTAACGCTGAGTTGGAGTGAAAAGCTTTCGAGAATTTCTCTTCCGATAGCTGGATTTTGGACATGTCTTTGCTCACCCCGAAAATTACTGGTTTGCCATCCCAAAAACCTGGTTTTATTCTTGTTTCTACTGGAATATATTTACCGGTTTTTGTAAATAAAGGCACAGGGCAAAATTCGGTAGTACCCGAAAGCATTTCCCCAACTATACGTCCGGCCTCTTCCCTTCGTTCTGCTGGATGAACCAATAAAATATGTTTGTCTATTAACTCTTTATTTTCATATTCAAGTCTATCCAACACTATCTGGTTGGCATGGAGTATGTTTCCATTTTCATCAAGTACAAATAGAAAATCATCAATGGTATTGAAAAACGTTTCGTAATTTTGACGGGTCTGGTTTAAAATTAAGTTGTTGCGTTGCTTGTTTAATATGCCTGAAAGCATATTGCTCCAAACCATCAAATTGTTGATTTCCGAGTCGTTGTATTCCTTTTTTTGAATAACAGCATCTAAACCAACATATCCAATAAGTATATTGTTTGATGAAATTGGTACTACCGTCAATGATAAAATTCCATTGGGTTCGAGAATTTTACGTTCCACATTCCAGGTATCTGGGAGTTTTTTTACATCAGGGATTATCACATTTTCATTGCGTCTGAGTGCTTTCATCCACATAGGAAAAATATCTACAGATATATCTTTTCTGTTTGCAATTTCGGAAACAATGCCATCTTTACACCATTCGTAAGTATTATCCATTGTCGCTTCATCGGCATTGAGTTCAAAAATATATGCTCGGTCTGCATCTAATAAAGTGCCTATTTTGCTTAGAGCATTGTTAATGGCATTTGAAATTTCGGAGTCTGGAATCCCATTCATTTGAATTGATAAATTCAACAATTCATCTTCGAACTCTTCGGTTCGTTTTCGTTCTGTAATATCTTCGAAAATATAAAAGCGTCCATAATACTCGTCGTTATTTCCACGAATCTGTGTTGTATAACGATGTATGGTTCGATTTTCGGTAAATGGGATTTCATCAGAGACCACAATGTGGTTATTCTCATCCTGTAATGGAGCACAAGATGCAGCAAAAGCAGGTACATCTGCCAGCACAGGCAAGCAATACGGTATTATATCGTTGTTTTTGAATTCACCATTGTGCATTTGTGCCATCAAATGTTCAATATCCCAAATCTTGCAAAACTGTTGATTGAAGTATAAAATATCATCAGTCCTGTTGTCCACCACCAAAAATCCAAGTGGGGATGCGTTCGACATTAATTCTAGTAGTGATTTATTCCACAGTAATAATTCTTCTGCATGTTTCCGTTCTGTAATGTCTTGCAAAGTGCCATAAGTGCCAATAATTTCATCGTTTTCGTTTAATGCTGGGCGTGCAAAAACTTCAATCCAACGGAAACCACCTGCTTTGGTCAAATATCTAACTTGGTGACGACAATACTCCTTTTGACGCAAAATTAATGGCTCAAAAAGTTCCATATTATACTGTCTGTCTTCGGGATGTACAAAATTTGTAAATGATTGACCTATAGATTCATCAATACTAAATCCGGTCACACTTTCCCATGATTTATTTAAGAATAACCATAAGCCATCAGCATCGGTCTGGAAAATTACTTCATTCACATTTTCCACCACCGTACGATAGCTTTTTTCACTTTCACTCAAAGCTTCCTGAATGCGTTTTCGTTCATCTATTTCTTTGGTTAGACTCGTATTTGTTTCTGCTAGTTGAAGTGTTCTGTCTTCAACTTTCTGTTCCAAAGTTTCATTGATTTCTAAAATATACTTTTCCGATTGTTTACGTTCTGATATGTCCTGTTTTATAGCTAAATAGCTTATCGTTTTACCTGTTTCATCTTGAATCGGTGATATTGAAATGTGTTCCCAATACAACTCACCATTTTTCTTTAAATTTACCCACTCACTTTCCCAAACTTTCCCTTTTGAAATAGTAAGCCATAAATCTGCATACATTTTTTCGTCATTCTCTCCCGACTTCAATATTCGGGTGTTTTTGCCGATTACTTCCAATGCTTTATATCCTGTAATTACTTCGAAAGCAGGATTTACAAATTCAATGTTTCCTTCAAGACTGGTAATTACAACTGAAACAGGGCTTTGTGTTACCGCAAGAGATAACTTGTTGATTATATCATCCTTTTGTTTCTTTTCTGTAATGTCTATGTTAACACCTCTAAGAGCTATTAAATCATTCCCTTCAAAAATTGGAACAATGTTATTCTGATACAATACAACTTGCTTGCCGGGTAAAATCATACGCATATTTATTACCACCGTTTTCCGGTATGCAATGCAATCTTCAAAAATGCGGTTAATCAATATTACATCATCGGGGTGAACAATACTTTGGAAGTATTCATATAAATCTTCTTTTTCTTCTTCAAAATCAATTCCTAACATTTTATAGTAGTTCCGGGATCCAGTCAGTTTATTGTTGACTAAATTAAGCTCCCAACTTCCCATATTTGCAATTTCTTGTGCAAAATTCAGATTCGATTCATTGCGTTTTAAAGCATCTTCCGATTCTTTAATTGCTGTAATATCAATGGCGTTTGCCGTAAAAAATAATGGTTCCTTTTTTTCATTTAATATAAGTGTGCCATTCATAAGTGTTGGAAATACAGAGCCATCGGTTCTAACATGCCAAACTTCTTTGGCAATAAATTCCCCTTTTGTAAATAGGTCACCAATTAAATTTCCTACCTGCTGTAATTGCTCCTCATTATGGAAAATACTTATGTTTTTTCCTATCAGTTCCTTGGCTATTAGGCCATGCATTTGGGCAAATGCATCATTTACATATATGAAAACACCTTCTGTAGTAGTAATAGCTGTTCCATAATTTGCCTTATCGGCAATGGTTCTAAACTTGATTATTTCCTCATCCGCCTTCTTTCTTTCAGTAATATCTTCTTTAATAGCAACATAGTTTGTGATTTTTCCTTCTGAATCTAACACTGGAGCGATGGTGGATGATTCCCAATATAGCTCACCGGTTTTCTTTTTGTTATGAAATGTTCCATGCCATTCATTTCCTGTACCAATGGTATTCCACAGAGCTGAATATTCATCCTTGGGAGTTTCTCCCGATTGAAGTACGCTTGGGTTTTTGCCCATCAATTCCTCCAATGTATAACCTGTAGTTTCACACGATTTTGGGTTGGCATATTCTATTTCCCCATCAATATTTGTTATTACAATACTCACAGGGCTTTGTTCCACAGCTTGTGATAGTTTCCTTAACTCTTCTTCGTCCTTTTTCTTCTTCGTAATGTCTATAAATGTACCTGAAATATATTGAGGCACGTTATTTTCGTCAAAAATAATTTTAACACTCATCAAGGTCGGAATTACTGTGCCATCTTTTCGTGTATGGTATATTTCCTCAGCTGCAAAACCCCCTTTTGTATCTATTAGATGTTTTATTTCAATAGATCTTGATAACTGGTGGTCGCTTAGAATAGTATTGAAATTTTTACCCAAAAGTTCTGTTGAATCCCACCCTAGCATGTTTGCAAAAGTATCATTCATGTATGTAAAATCGCCTTTCATCGAACAAATAAATGCACCATAATTGGCTTGGTCGGAAATGGTGTGGAACTTTGTTAATTCTTGCTGTGCAATTTTCCTTTCTTCAAGCAAAGTGGATTTTTGTAACGCCAAATTGATTTGTTTACCCACTGATTCCAGAAAACTAATTTCCTCGGTAGTCCATTGTCTTGATTCAAGAATTTGATTTAATGTAAAAATATAGCAATTGTTATCGTAAAAACTGAAAGGATACCAAATCAAACTTTTAATATTCATCTGTTGGTGCAAAACTTCACCAGAACCATCTTGGATAAAATGCCCATTTACGGCATCGAATTGACTTATAATATATTTTTTTGAATTAAAGAGCTCGGTTAATGGTGCTTTAAACATATCCAAGGGATAAATGGCCTTTGTAGCTGTAATGTCAGGATGTTCAAATCTTAACCACTCACACAAACCTTCAATTTCTTGCTTATCAAACAATATATTGTAAATTAAAGATCTATCAACTTGTAAGGTTCTGCCTAATACCTTGTTGACATTATCAAGCAATTCGGATGCTACATCGTAAGATATTATAATTTCCGCTATCTCGTTTAATGCTTTTGTATAATATAATTGCTGATCACGTAGTCTCTCGGCTTTTTTGCGTTCTGTGATGTCGCGGACAATAAATACCATTTTAGTAAGTTCACCATCAGCATTTCTAATAACCTCGGCGTTTACATCAATATCAAATATGCTTTTGTCTGCTTTAATTGCCTTATATTCAGCCGGTCCAGTAAATATATCTTGATACATTCGGATAATTTCTGCTTGTACCCTTTCCCTATCTTCTGGAACAATAAAATCATTAATGTTCTGATTTAATAATTGTTCGGCTTTTTCAAAACCAAACATGTTAATAGTCTTGGGGGATATGAAAAGAATATTACCGTCCAAATCTGTTATGGTAATGCTGTCGGGCGATGCCATTAAAATTGAATGGTAGAGGGCTTCGCTTTCCTGAAGTTTCTTTTCCGCAAGTTTCCGCTCGGTAATGTCAATAAAAATACCGTATGCACCCTGATAATTATTGTGTAAATCAAATTTTGGTGTAGTACTTACAAGTATTTGTTTCCTTTCCCCTTTTTTTGTAACTATCTGAAGTTCATATGAACCAGAGTTTCCTTGTTGTCTGTTTTCGGTTTGTTTAATTATACTGTCATTCTCGGTGGGTGTTAGAAAATCAAATAATGATTTACCAATAAGGTTGTCTACATCAAATATTTTGTTGGCAGCAAAGTTCGCAAACTCAAAAATTTCATTCGCATTCACCACACCAATACCTTCAGATTGGGATTGAATAATTACCTGAAATTTCTCTTCACTTTCAAGTAAATTTCCCTCCACTCGCCTCAGTTCTGATATATCAACTGCTGTTACGTAACAATGTTTATCATTTTGGGCAATGATGCCTGTAAGATGAACATACATTGGCATTTTGCAATTTGAAATGATCGTCACATTACAGGTTTCTTGAACTTTACTACTAAATACTCTATCCAGAAATTGATAGAAGATGGGTTTAGTGTTATCGGAAACAACATTGCCAAAAAGGGAATCTTTTGACAGTGAGCGCTCTTTGCAAAGCATGTTTGCACCACATAGATTTAAATTGACAATTTCGCTAAAACTTGACAGTGTGAAATAGCCAATAGGAGCAAAATCATATAAATCGACAGCATCCTGTACAGCTATTTTTGTTTGATGAAGCTCATTATTTTGTGCTTCTAGTTTTAATTGATGCAACTCAAGTAAATGAATAGTTTTAAGTAGCTCAGCTTCAATGGAATTATAAGATGTTGAATTGTTGGGTTGGGTTTCAACTAATTTGTCTACCTTCTGGCGAAGGGTTTCGATACTTTTCTTGATTCTTTTCATCCGACACTGAATTGATATACTATAAAATGGAGAACACTAAATTACCTTTGGTTTTATTTGCAACTTTTCTTGTATGGTATGTATTATTTTTGGTGTAAGATCTTCACCAAATCAGATGGTTAGGTAATGTAAAAATAATATGCTTACTTCAATAATGATAATTTGTATTAGAATAAATCACAAATTGGATAGTATGATAATTTTCACAAAAAACAACATCCTCAATCTCAATAAAGTGCTATAAGCACGCTGGCTCTATTAAAAAAAGTTTCTTTTATACTACAAATATATGAATATATTTTTAGAAATAAACCTTCACACAAGTTTTTATTATCTATTTCTAACTTGTTTTTAATGAATAGTTTAAATATTGTCTTTTTCTGAAAAACCGAAGGTTGTTGAAAGTGATACAAATTTGGAAGGTAAACGTTGATTATACAATAAAATGAAATCGTTTAATTTTGTATTAGCAAGATTATCAGCAATTTGCTTGCTTTATTTTGAAAAGCTTAATTTGTTGGATGTAAAACGAGGGTTGATATTTTATAGTTGATTTATTTATTTTGAGAATCTTATTTTCAAATTAAAAACATGAAAAAAAAATCACTTTTTTTCTAACTCCAACTCCACTTTGCCCAAATACAAGCCACTTTTTCCCATTTGAGCAATAATGACAGATTTTCCAACTTTGTTTTTTTCGGTTGCGTTTTCGAGCAAGCTATGAGAATGACCTCCAATAATTACATCTATATCGTTGCTGCCGTGGGCCATTTCATAGTCTGGCTTAACACCCAAATGCGACAAGCAAATTATCACATCGCAATGTTTTTTCTGTTTCAAAAATGTGGCTGTTTTATTCGCTGTTTTGTGTGCATCCTTATATATCAATCCTTTATAGTTGCTTTCAATTATCAGACCCTTTGGTTCTACATTGGCAGTGATAATTCCTATTCGCAAACCAAAATGGTCTAAAATTAAATAGGGCTTCAACATGCCAAAAAGTGGCGTTTTCTCAAGTTCGTAATTGGAACTTATTATTGGAAATTTCGCTGTTTTTAAAATTACTGCCAAAGTATCTATTCCGTTGTCAAACTCATGATTACCAAGCGTTGCAGCATCGTATTTCATCCTGTTCATTACATCAATTTCTACCCGCCCATTAAAAAAATTGAAATAGGGCGTCCCTTGCGAAAAATCACCGGCATCCAATAAAAGTACATTTTGCTCTTTATTCCTAATGCTGTCAATCACTCCCATACGGCGCGCATATCCACCCATATCTGCTGTTTTAGAGGTAGAACTTTCGGTTGGTTCTACCTGGCTGTGCGTGTCGTTGGTATGTAAAATCACCAGCTTGATTTTCTGCTGTCCTAATATTATTCCTGTGGATATAACCAACAAAAATGAAATTAATTTATATTTATTATACGTTTTCATTCTTCAAATTGTAATCCCGTTAGATATCGGGAGTAAATGAATAAATAGTAAATGAAGAAATTGTCAATTCTTCTTAATTCTTCCGTCCAATTGCGATTGAACTTTATTCCCTTTTCTTGTTTCACCTTTAATATAATCGAGCAGCATTGTTCGAACTTTTATGCCCGTATTCACTCGTTTTTCATGCTGTGCCAGTTGACCCATTTTGTCATTTCCACCCGCCAAATAATCATTGGTAGCAATACTATACAATCTGTTATCTTCCAGCCGATTACCGCCGACAGTGATATTCACTGCTTTTCCGTTCTCAATTTCCATTCTCAATCCCGAAACTCCTTCACCACCCATACTTGCAAAATACTGGAGCAATTCCATCAATTTATCTCCATTGAGCCAAACCACAACCAGCTCATTTTCAAAAGGCATCAGCTCAAACACTTTTCGAATAGTAATATTTCCTGCCGGAACTTCAGTTCGCAATCCACCCAAATTGACGATAGAAATGTCAACATTCGACTTCATGAATTCTGTTGCGGTTTGTCTGTAAACGTCAGCACTGAAATTGGATAGTAAACTTTCGGGTGCATGTCCTGTCATTGTTTCTGCAGCTTGCCCTATCACTTCATCCATTTGCGCATCCACTTTTTGTTTTATAGGTTGCAAATAAGCTATATAATTTTTACTCGAAATCAAATCAGTACTTTTATCAATAGGGATTTTCGTTGATGATGAATGAGTAATTGTCCAGGTTTTATGACTACAGGAAGTCGAAAAAACAAGTATAATAAGAATATAAAGTAGTCTTTTTGAATTCATATTCAGCGGTTTTTTTGATAATAACATCACGAAAGTACTGAATATAAATCAAACTAAAAAATGAGAACCTTCATGTTGTTTTTTAATTTTTTAATTTCTCCATTTTCTCCATTTCTTATAGTCTTGTTGATAAAAGCAAATTGTTGTATCTTTGCAGATTAATTTGAATAAGCGAAAGAAAACAAATAATTAGAGAATATACGCAGATGAATTTTATTGAAGAATTGCAATGGCGTGGCATGATTCACACCATGATGCCCGGTACCGAAGAACAATTGAAAAAAGAAATGACTTCAGCCTACGTGGGCATTGACCCAACGGCCGATTCGCTCCATATTGGCCACTTGGTGGGGGTAATGATGCTGAAACATTTTCAACGAGCCGGCCACAAACCTATCGCACTGATTGGTGGTGCCACTGGTATGATTGGCGACCCGTCTGGAAAATCGGCTGAACGTAATTTGCTGGACGAAAAAGCATTGCGTCACAATCAAGATTGTTTGCAAGCACAATTGGCAAAATTCCTTGACTTTACCAGCGACGCGCCCAATGCAGCTTTATTGGTGAATAATTACGACTGGATGAAAGACTATTCTTTTCTGGATTTTATTCGCGATATTGGTAAACACATCACTGTTAACTACATGATGGCCAAAGAGTCGGTAAAAAAACGCCTCAGCAGCGAATCCAACGTGGGCATGTCGTTCACCGAATTTTCATACCAACTTTTGCAAGGCTACGATTTCTTGCATTTGTACCAAAACAACAACTGCAAACTGCAAATGGGCGGTTCGGACCAATGGGGAAATATCACAACTGGCACTGAATTGATTCGTCGCAAAACTGGTGGCGAAGCATTTGCTTTGGTTTGTCCACTCATTACCAAGGCTGACGGTGGCAAATTTGGCAAAACCGAAAGTGGCAACGTTTGGCTCGACCGTCGTTATACTTCGCCCTATAAATTCTACCAGTTTTGGCTCAACGTGAGCGATGCAGATGCCGAGAAATACATTAAAATCTTCACGGCCATTGATAAAGAAGAAATTGATGCATTAATAGCACAACATGCCGAGGCGCCACATTTACGCACCTTGCAAAAACGGTTGGCACAAGAAGTAACCGTGATGGTACATTCCGAGGAAGATTATCAAGCTGCAGTTGAAGCGTCAGGCATACTATTTGGGAATGCGACCTCCGAAGCATTGAAAAAACTGGACGAAGATACATTGTTGGCAGTATTTGATGGTGTGCCGCAATTCCATATTTCGAGGGCATTGTTATCGTCAGGTGTTAAAGCCATCGACTTGTTGGTAGACTCAGCAGCTGTTTTCCCTTCAAAAGGTGAGATGCGTAAGCTAGTTCAGTCGGGTGGAGTAAGCATCAACAAAGAAAAGCTCGAAAACCAGGATTTAATCCTTACAGATTCTATATTGCTCAATAACAAATATTTATTGGTTCAAAAAGGCAAGAAAAACTATTATTTGCTAACCGCAGAGTAGGTGTAAACCCTATTTTTTTGGAATAATTTTCCATAAAATTTTGCCAAAAAGAAAAAGAATCGTATCTTTGCACCGCTTTAGAAATAAAGCCCAACGATTGTCTCATGGTGTAATGGTAGCACTGCAGTTTTTGGTTCTGCCTGACCAGGTTCGAGTCCTGGTGAGACAACCAATAAAGCGGTTGAAATTCTAAACAAATTTCAACCGCTTTTTTTATGTTTTTTCAGTTGTCAAATTGAATTATTTTAGTAATTTTGTAGCCCAAATTGAATTTTACTAAAAAGCTTTTAATACCAGAAGCATTTTCCATAACGGAAAGAGGGAATTTCAAAACAATGTCTCATGGTGTAATGGTAGCACTCCAGTTTCTGAATCTGTCAGTCTAGGTTCGAACCCTAGTGAGACAACAATCGAACCGATTGAATTTCATAATTGAAATTCAATCGGTTTTTTATTTTTTAATTTCATGTTGTTAATTGAATTTTTTGTGTAATTTTGACGCATGGAAACAGACGATAAAAGAATGACCATTCGCGACTGGGCAGAAGATGACCGACCGCGCGAAAAGATGCTGCTGAAAGGTGCTCAAAGTCTCTCGGATGCTGAATTGTTGGCAATTCTAATTGCAATAGGCAATAAAAATGAAACTGCCGTTGAACTTTCGCGTCGTATTCTTCACGATTGCAGTGACAATCTGAATGAATTGGCCCGTCTGACAATTCCTGATTTATGCAAACGCTTTAAAGGAATTGGGCAGGCAAAAGCCATTACTATTATGGCTTCAATGGAATTGGGCAAAAGGAGAAAAATATCCGACACATTGGAGCGAAAAAAAATCACTTCAAGCATACACCTTTTTGAACTTTTCGAGCCACATCTTGCCGATTTACCACACGAAGAGTTTTGGTTGGGAATGCTCAACGGAGCTAATAAAGTGATTGATGTAAAAAGACTTACGCAAGGCGGCACCAGACAAACGGTTGTTGATTTACCAATGTTGTTAAAATTGGCCATTGAAAAATCAGCCTCTACAGTTGTTGTAGCACACAATCATCCATCTGGACAAAACCGTCCAAGCCGCGAAGACGACGAAATTACCAAGCGCATTAAAGCGGGTTGTGAGGCCATTGGAATTGTTTTACTCGACCATATTATCATTGCCCACAATAAATATTATAGTTTTAGTGACGAAGGAAAAATGTAAGGACTTACATTAGCAAAATATATTTTTTAAAGTAATAACCCACCAAATAGCAAGGAATTTAGACCTGAAAATTTGGATATTAGATCAGAAAAATGATATTATTAGAAGTAGAAAACGTAGTAAAACAATATGCTGGACATCGTGCTTTGGATGGTGTGAGTCTATCTGTGCCAGAAAATACGGTATATGGCTTGCTAGGGCCAAACGGAGCTGGTAAAACCACATTAATCCGTATCATTAATTGCATTACAGCTCCCGACAGCGGCGAAGTGCGTATGAACGGGAAACGATTGACTTCGGCTGATGTACAACAAATTGGTTATCTTCCAGAAGAGCGAGGTTTGTACAAAAAGATGAAAGTGGGTGAACAGGCTTTGTACCTTGCCCAATTGAAAGGAATGACGAAAGCCGATGCATTAAAGGCATTGAAATACTGGTTCGAAAAGTTTGAAATTCAAGCTTGGTGGAACAAAAAAGTGGAAGAACTTTCAAAAGGAATGGCACAAAAAGTGCAATTTATAACTACCATTTTGCACGAACCCAAGTTGTTGATTTTTGATGAACCTTTCAGTGGATTTGACCCTGTGAATGTTGACCTTATGAAGCGTGAAATTCTCAATTTGCGCGACAAAGGTGCAACCATTATATTTTCTACCCACAACATGGAATCGGTGGAAGAACTTTGCGAGAATATTTCGCTTGTAAATCAATCGCGAATCGTATTACAAGGAAATGTGGCTGAAATTCGCGCATCGCATGCTACCAATACTTTTGTGGTGGGTTCTGCAAGCCCAATTTCCGAAAATGGATTTGAACTACTTTCGCAAAATCAAAAAAATGGAATGATTGAAAGTACAATTAAAAAACAAGCATTGGACAGTAACAATATATTATTGAACGCTTTGATGAATCAAACTGAGATTTTATCATTCAAAGAATTATTACCAAGTATGAACGACATTTTTATCCAAACTGTGAAACCATGAGCAAAATTAGTCTGATTATAAAACGAGAATACACCTCAAGGGTAATGAAAAAGTCATTCATTATCCTCACATTTCTAACACCTGTATTGTTTGCTGGAATGATAATGGTACCGCTTTGGTTATCAAGTATAAAGGACAATACGAAAAAGCACATTGTGGTTATTGACCGAACCAATAGTTATCGCGAAGTGCTTAAAAATAACGAAAGCTACACCTTTGATTTTGTGGATAAACCTGCCGAAGAGGTTCGAAAAAATAACGCAAAGAATGATGAGTTTGCTGCTTTATTATTGATTTCAGGTGATTTAGCTGTAAATCCAAAAGCAGCAACGCTTTATTCGGAAGAGCAAGTGAACATGGAATTGAAAAGTTATGTGGCTGGTTTGCTAAAAAACTTTGTGGAAGAGAAAAAACTAGCCTCGCACAACATTCCCAACCTCAAAAAGATGGTGGAAGAATCGCGTGCCAACATTGAAATAACCACTGTGAAATGGGGCGAAAATGGTAAAGAAAAAATCGGTTCTGCCGAATTGGCATTGGCCATTGGTATGATCTCGGCCTTTATGATTTACATGTTCATCGTCATTTATGGAGCGCAAGTAATGAGTGGCGTGGTGCAGGAAAAAACCAGCCGCATTGTGGAAGTCATCATTTCGTCCGTAAAACCATTTGAGCTGATGATGGGCAAAATCATTGGTATTGCCATGGTAGGGCTTACCCAGTTTTTTTTGTGGGTGGTGCTCACTTTGCTAATTTCGGCAGCGGTTGGAAGTTTTATTGGCGGAAACATTGATATAAATGCTTTGCAACAGGCAAATACTATGGGAATGGCAGTACAAACTCCACCTGCAAGCGAAACCCAAAATATGGTTCGTGAGGTCTACACAATGTTGAACGGTTTTGATTTTGCTCAAATTGTGGTTCTTTTCGTAATCTATTTCTTGGGAGGTTATTTGCTTTATGCTTCCCTTTTTGCCGCGGTTGGATCTGCTGTTGATAACGAAACCGATACACAGCAATTTTCGTTGCCACTGACTTTACCAATCATCTTTGCCATTTATGCGGCCATTTACAGCGCTCAAAATCCGGATGGCCCATTAGCTTTTTGGTGCTCCATGATACCATTCACATCGCCGATTGTAATGATGGTTCGGCTTCCTTTTGGTGTTCCTGCATGGCAGATTCTCCTTTCTATCAGTATTTTAGTAATGTCATTTATTGGTACCACCTGGATGGCAGGTAAAATTTACAGAACGGGAATTTTGATGTATGGAAAAAAAGTGACCTGGGGTGAATTGTTGAAGTGGTTGAGATATTGACCGAAACAAATTGCCAAAAACGCAGAATGTAATAAACCTAATCTAATGACGAAAAAATTATCTAAAGCAACACCTACTATCTTTGAGCAAATCAAACGTATAGACGCAGACGGAAACGAATTCTGGTCGGCACGCGACCTGTGTAAAGTACTGGAATACTCTGAATACAGGCACTTTAAGCCCGTTATTGACAAAGCAAAAGAAGCTTGTAAAAATAGTGGTTTTAAAGTAGCAGACCATATCGAGGATGTCCTCGATATGGTATCGATAGGATCAGGTGCTGAACGTCAAGTAGATGACGTGAAATTATCACGATATGCCTGCTATTTAATATTGCAAAATGCAGACCCTTCAAAAACGGTAGTAGCTGAGGGTCAGACCTATTTCGCTGTTCAAACGCGTTTGCAAGAGATTAGGCAAATGGATGAATACAACGCTTTGACTACTGAAGATGGAAGGCGTTTATTTTTACGAAATGAATTACGCCGTCATAACTCTCAACTAGCTGAAGCTGCATCAAATGCTGGTGTAATTACAAATATGGATTATGCTATTTTTCAAAATCATGGTTACAAAGGACTTTATGGCGGAATGGATGCAAAAGCAATCCATACTCAAAAAGGACTGAAAAAGAGCCAACATATTCTCGACCATATGGGTAGCACCGAACTGGCAGCCAACTTATTCCGAGCCACCCAAACAGAAGATAAACTTAGAAAAGACGATATTCAAGGTAAAAAGGAAGCCAATAAAACCCATTTTGAAATTGGTAAAAAAGTACGAAAAACCATTGAGGAAATTGGTGGTACAATGCCCGAAAATTTACCTGTGGCAGAGAATATCACTTCTATTGAAAATAAGAAAAATAAACAACAATCTTTAGATTTATAATGAGCACTATAATACCTCCATATCTAAAACCAAACGACCAAATTCGTATCGTTTCTCCATCGGGTTCTATCAATCCTGAATTTATTGACGGCGCCATAAAAGTGCTCACTTCATGGGGTTTGCAAGTTGTCGAAGGGGAATTTGCACGCACCGAATATGGTCGTTTTGCTGGTGCAAAAGAGCAACGAATTGCTGATTTGCAAATGGCTTTAAACGACCCAAATGTAAAGGGCATTTTATGCAGTAGAGGCGGCTATGGAATTTCTCAAATCATTGATAAATTAGATTTCACGCAATTTGCGGCATCACCAAAATGGCTAATTGGCTTTAGCGATGTCACCATTTTGCACAATACTATTACCAACTTAGGAATTGCATCCATTCATGGCATTATGGCTAAACACCTCACAGAATTGCCTTTTGGTGCAGAACAAGTTATCCGTTTGCGCGAAATGTTGTTTGGGAAACTGCCTTTTTATTCTATACCTGCAAACGAATTCAATAAAACAGGAATTGCTGCAGGAAAACTAATTGGAGGAAATCTCTCGGTACTCATGGGTTTGCGTGGCAGTCCATTCGATTTAGATTATTCTAATGCCATTCTTTTTATAGAAGATATAGCCGAAAACCCGTATCATATTGACCGTATGATGCAAAATCTGCGGTTTAGCGGTGTGTTGGCGCTATTGTCTGGATTAATTGTGGGACAATTTAGCGATTGTGACGAAGATCCGCTCATGATGCAGACCATTTCCGAGATAATCCTTGATGCCGTGAAAGACTACAATTATCCTGTCTGCTTTGATTTTCCTGCTGGTCACGTTGATTATAATTTACCTTTAATGTTGGGTGCCAATATACATTTGGAGGTTACAAAAGAAAGTGCACAGTTAATATATTGAGGTTTTTAGTAACTCAGCCACGGTTTTAAAAAGAATCCCTTTTTTCATTAAAGAATAAAAATTGAATCTGATTTACAATTCAAAAAACTTATCTTTGCAATAGGTTAATTATCAGATACATTCAATTATGATATTTAGAAAAAACATATTATTACTCTCTTTCACCTTTTTTTTAATCAATTATTCGTGGGCCGAAAAGTCTATCGGAACAAATCCATCAACTACAAAAGACTCATTAAATATAAACTTTTTATCACCTAATCAAATCTCCCTTTCCGATTCTGTTGTTAATTACGGTAAATTGTTTTTAAATACACCCTATCATTACGGCTCAACAGGTTCGGATTCTTTCGACTGCTCAGGTTTCACTTCTTATGTGTATAATAATTTTGGTTATAACCTGCAGCGTAATTCAGCCGAGCAAGCTCAACAGTTTGATACCATTGATAGATGTCAACTCAAAACAGGCGATTTGGTGTTTTTCTCAGGTCGCGGACGTAGCAAAAAGGTGGGTCACGTAGGCATCGTTGTTGCAGCTAAAGAAAATGGCGAGTTCGATTTTATTCATTCCGCTGTACGCACTGGAGTTACTATTTCAAATTCTACAGAACCGTATTACACAAAGCGTTTTATAAAAGCCAATCGCGTAATTGGCTACAATCCAATGCTGGCTGTAAATCAACCAACTGTGAACAGTGCTGAAACGATACCAGAAACATCTACAATTATACCTTTTTCCGGAAATGTACAAAAGACTGAAAAAATCATTCCTGCTGAATACCACCGCGTAAATAAAGGGGAAACCTTATCTTCAATTGCTCTTAAGTACGGAATTTCAGTAGCCGAATTGAAAGAAAATAATGACTTAAAAGGCAGCAAGATAAACAGAAATCAAGAGTTACTAGTAAAAAATGAAGAATCAGTATTGGTGGTAGAGCCTGCAAAGACTATTGCTAATAATTCAAACATTAATGTAGATAAAGCTCCAAAATCAGAAACAAAAATACCGGAGCAAGTCAATACTGTGGCTGTAAAGCATATTATTAAAAAAGGCGAATCACTTTACAGCATTGCTAAATTGGTGAATGTGTCAATTGAGGATTTGAAAAAAATAAATAATTTGAAATCTGGAAAAGTCAACGCAGGACAAGAAATAATAGTGAGCTTACCTACAGAACCTACAAAGGATGCCAAAAATCAAACAGCAGAAAATAATTTTAAATCAATTACGCACAAAGTAGAAAAAGGAGAAAGTTTGATGACAATATCCAAAAAGTTTAATATCTCTGTGGCTGACTTGAAGAAACTCAATGATTTCAATAGCAGTAATATACAGGCAGGACAAGAAATAAAAGTAGGTGAGGCCATAGATATAGCTGAAGTAAAAGTAAAGAGTTCAAAAAAGGAACATACTAAAGAAACTGTTCATAAAGTGATAAAAGGAGAAAGTCTTTATACTATTGCTGAGGCTAATAATATGTCAATTGAAGAGTTGAAGCAGATAAATCATTTAAAAGTCAATCAGATAAAATATGGACAGACAATAAAAATAACTGCTGATGATGAGCGCTTTGACTCGAATGTTTCATTAGATAAAAAGGATGAAGATGCGGGTGTTGCTCACAATGGCGAGATGAAAGATATTGCCAAAGCATCGGTAAAGAGTTTAAAAAATAAGCAAACAAAGGAAACAGTTCATAAAGTGACAAAAGGTGAAAGCCTTTACACTATTGCTGAAGCTAATAACATGTCAATCGAAGAGCTAAAGCAGATTAATAATTTAAGTGATAATCAGATAAAGTATGGACAGACGATTAAACTGATTGCGGAAAGTGAGAAAATTGAAACGACTGCTACAAGTAAAGCCAAAACTGAAGACACAGGCATTTTACACAAAGTGGTTTCAGGTGAATCTTACTTTTCAATAGCAAAGATTTATAGTTGCACCATCGATAATTTGAAAGAATGGAATAAGAAATCAAGCAATAAAATCAAAGTTGGCGATAAATTAATTATACACACTGATAATATTTAAGATACTTGTAATTTAGAAATTCAATTTTTGATGTAAGGTGAGATTTGTCAATTCCTACCCCTTTAATTAATTATTGACTATCCTATTCAGTCAAACAGACTCTGCAGTACCTCCAGCGAGTGAATGCCATGAAAATCGGGTATATGAAGTTTAAAATACTCAATCAAACCCTCAAGCAATTTCGTTCGTTTCTGCCTTGATAAATGCAGTTTATCCATATTTGAATAATCTGTATCGAGTAATAAAAGAAAATCTGATGTAAGCTCTGGCGTAAGAAAATGTGGGTGCAAGGGTTTATGTCCCAAAAAAATGCCGTTCATCAAATCAAAATAACTTGTATTTCCTTCATCATTGTTTGGTTCAAAGCCCATAAATCGTGTCATCTTGATTAGAAATACCAAATGAAAATTGGCTACTCCCACCTCACAGCAATCAAATTGTTGAATAGAATTTTCCAAAAACAAATATATGCTATCGTCAGGCTCTGATTGCCGTAAAGTGCGAAAAAGCATCTCCGATAGGAACAATCCTACAGCATTTTTAATTGGGTCGAAAGGAATACCCGTAAATAAATATGCAATCCGGAGGTCCTTGATACGCTGCAAATCTTTCCCCGGTGTATGAAAAACATCCATTTCCACTATTGAAAGTGGTTGCATTAGTGCAGCTCGACATGTCGATTTCTTTTTGTTAACGCCATGAACCATGTACGAAACCCGTCCAAAATGGCGGGTATATACGGTAACAATACTTGCCGAATCGGAGTATTTTATCGAATGAAGTACAATTCCGGTGGTTTTTACTTGCATAAAATATCGTTTGAGTTCGCAAAAGTAGCAAATAATTGTAGGTAAAACGACCTTGTAGGCATAAAGTTTAGTTTTGTGCTTAATCATAATGGCTGACAAATAGGCTTTTACGAAAAAATAAAAATATTTACTGTAAAGGCATTGCCAATTCAAAAAAGAGCCGTATATTTGCACCCGCAATTGAGAATAACATATGCTCTATTGCAAGCAAGGCCAAATGGCCCATTCGTCTATCGGTTAGGACGCCAGGTTTTCATCCTGGAAAGAGGGGTTCGACTCCCCTATGGGCTACAAAAAAGAAGAAATTTATTAGCATTAAAAAAATAAGATTGCAATGGCAAATCATAAATCATCTATCAAAAGAATTCGTCAAGCTGACAAGAAAAAATTGCACAATCGCTATTATGCAAAAACAGCTCGTAATGCTGTCCGCAAATTGCGTACTACTGTCGATAAAATTGTAGCTACAGAAATGTTGCCTAAAATCAGTGCAATGTTGGACAAATTGGCTAAACGTAACATTATACATAAAAACAAAGCAAGCAACTTGAAATCAAAGTTGACAGTTTATGTAAATAAATTGGCATAATTGCTTCTTGAATAATATACAGAAGCCCTTTTCCTTTCGGAAAAGGGCTTTTTTGTCATCTACCTGACGCAAAATTGTTATCCAGCCACGTATTTGCCAAAAGGAATTTTTCTAAGCACGAAAATAATTGCACAAGATGTAGTCAAAGTCAAAATTGATACAAGCGGGAGTGAAATAAACGGATGAGCCATAGTCCAAAAAATACCATATCGAAAAAAAACACCAATAACCATGATATGGACTAGATAGATTCCATAACTATAATTGCTAATGGTGTTTTGCAGCCATAAAACGGACTTGTTTCGGACAGTAATATCTTTTATCCACAAAAAAATGGCACAGCATTGAAGTATCGCAATTGGAGTGAAGTAGATGTAATAACTTAAATCCAGTTTGTGTGCATTTTGACTTGAAGTATAGGTCAAAATTGCTGTTGTTAGGGCGCACAAGAAAAATGTAATTACCGAATATACTTTCACATTGTTGGACTTAAAGTTCAAGTTGCTCAAGTAAAAACCCAGCACCAAATAACCTGTGTGCAGAAAATACCCAAGAAGTTTATCGCCAAATCCATTTGACCATCCATATTGGTTGATTGGCATTGATTTGAAGATAAAACTGAAAATTACCCAACCCAACAAAAGCATTAGAATTTTCAACTCACTCAGCTTTCTCAGTATTTTCCCTAAAAATGGAACAAATAGGTAAATAAACAAAATCATGTAAATGTACCACAAATGCTTTGAAATTCCTTCTTTCAGAAATAGCTCAATTCCCCATTTTATTATTGCTTCGAATGACCTTGGTTGTTGTTTGAACGAAAGCATAGCCCAACGAAACACCCAATAGGCAATCATCCAGAATAGGAATGGAACGAGTACTCTTGAAACTCTTTTTCGGTAGAATTCCACTATACCATACTCTTTATTCAAAAGCGTGGCACCACTTATCATCAAAAATAATGGCACTGAATATCTCGCAATACTATCTACCACATTTCCAATCCACCAAAATTCCATGTTTTTGCCATAACTCATATTTACCAAAGGACTGGTAACGTGGATGATAATTACACCAATTGTTGCCAAGGTGCGAAGTGTGTCAAGCCATTGAATGTTGTTTTTATTAGGCATAGTAACTTCAACCGTTATTTTTTAAAAGCATTTCTGCCAACAATAAATCAAACGATGTGGTAATTTTAATGTTTTCTCTGTTTCCTTCTACTAAATTTATCTTCGTTCCCAAATTTTCAACCACTGAGGCATCGTCAGTAAATAATTCAGAAAAATCTTGTTTGTAGGCCTTTTTAAGCAAATCAGCATCAAATATTTGTGGAGTTTGTACCAGTTTGTAAGCCATTCTATTTACTGAAATGCTTCCGTTATCGGTTGTTTGTCGAATGCTATCCACCAAATCTACCACCGGAATTGCATTTCCAGACGTCTCAGCTACTTCAAAGCAACGGCCGATTGTTTTGGTACTCACAAGCGGTCGTACGCCATCATGGACAGCTACACAGGCCGGCGATTTAATAGCTGCCAGACCATTTTTTACCGACTCAAATCGGGTTTGACCACCAGCTACAATTTGATGAATGACTTTGAAGGCATGTTTTATGCAAAGTTCCTTCCAGAAATCAATTTGTGATAGTGGCAAAACGACTATTATGTGCATTGTTATGTCGAAACGTAAAAATGTTTCAATGGTGTGCATTAATATTGGTTTGCCTTGTATTTCAATAAATTGCTTGGGAATATCAGTTTGCATACGCTCCCCTTTTCCACCTGCTACAATAATGGTGATTTTCGGATTGTTCATTACAATAGTTGAATTATTACAAGAACAAAGATAAACATTAAGTCAGTAATAATCAATAAAGAATAATTATTAATTGGGAATATGACTGATAATAAGCACTATAGAAAATTTCGATTGAACTATTTTTCCATATTCTCTATAAAACGGGAACATTTTTATAACTTTGCACTCAATTTAGCTCATATAAAAAATGAAAAAGCCTGTTATTCTATTGTTTATTGTGTTTTTCTGCGTTTCTGGGATGATGTTAGCACAAAAAGACCCTGACGCCAATCAACAAACAATTTTTGAGGCACTTGCAACCGCCGATTCTGGGACACACGCCACAGTTCAAATTCACCAAGACAAACGAATTGAGCAATTATTGGTTGCAAAAAGAAGTGTAAATAGTTCCCACGAGCAAGCAACTGCAGGCGGTTTTCGAGTTCAAGTGTTTTCAAGTAATACACAACGTACTGCAAAAGCAGAAGCGTTTAAAATAGAAAGACAAATTCTTGAGTCATTTCCAGAACAAGGAGTATATGTGAATTATTCATCTCCATTTTGGAAAGTGAGAGTGGGTGATTTTAAAACACAAGCAGAAGCACATACTTTTAGGAGTCAATTGATTGAAGCGTTTCCTGGTTTACGTAGTGGAACGTATATTGTACACGAACAAATAAATATTTCAGGGCAAAATAAATAAATGATGGATTTTAATATCAACCAGCCAGTTCCTTTCGATACAGAAAAAACAGCCAAAATTGCTGAACATTATCAACAAATACTTCAGCTATTGGGTGAAGATGTGAATCGTGAAGGTTTACTTAAAACTCCTGAAAGGGTAGCACGCTCCATGCAATTTTTGATGCAAGGATATGAGTTAAATCCAGAGGAAATAATTAAGTCGGCTATGTTTACAGAAAATTACCGACAAATGGTAATTGTGAAAGATATTGATTTTTATTCGATGTGCGAGCATCATATTTTACCTTTTTTTGGAAAAGCACACGTTGCTTACATTCCAAACAAGAAAATCACAGGTTTAAGTAAAATAGCACGCATTGTGGAGGTTTATGCCCGCCGTATGCAAGTGCAGGAACGCATGACGACGCAAATTAAAGAATGCATTCAGAATACGCTAAATCCAATGGGCGTAATGGTTATTATTGAGGCACAGCACTTGTGTATGCAAATGCGAGGTGTTCAAAAGCAACATTCCATCACCACCACTTCAGATTTTACAGGCGTATTTGAGCAAGCTAAGACGCGTGAAGAATTTATGAATTTGATTAATAGGAAGTAAATTATTTCTGATGGTTATTCATGCTTAATATTAATTTCAGAATTAGTAAATACGAATATTGAATTTAATAAATAAGCCAATAATCCAGTTGGTATCAATAAAATTGCAGCACTTAAATAGATATTTACAGAAAAATATTGTAAAATTGCGATACTTCCCAAATTCACTAAATAGATAATTACATAAACAGCAAAAAATCTTAAAAGTAAATAGTTGTTGTTGTTTTTGAAAACAAAACTCCCAATTGTTTTAAAATTAAAAAGGATTCCTGTGATTGTGCTGAGAAATAATGCCAAAGGATAAGCAATTCCGAGATATATCAATACCGCAAAAAATCCATAACCGAAAATAGTATTTATTCCGCTCACTATAATAAAGCGAATGAGTTTGTGTTTTGTTAATTCGGTTGACATTTTTTTGATATTATTTTTCATCGAAATTAATTCTCTCTTTTTCGACTACAAGCGGACGTTTTTTCACCTGAGTGAATATTGCTCCAATATATTCGCCAATTACACCCAGAAAAAATAATTGAATACCTCCGAAGAAAAATAAACCTATAACCAAGGGGGCAACTCCAATTGAGAATGTGCTCCAAAACATAAGTTTAGCTATGAGGTAACCCATTGCAATTAAAAAGCTTAGTAAAGACACAGCGAAGCCAATAAAACTGGCGAAACGTAATGGTAGTTTAGAGTAGTTGATAAAACCAAGCATGGCAATATCATATAACGTGTAGAAGTTATTGTTAGTTTTTCCTTTTTCTCTTTTAGGCTGCACATATGGAATTTCAAGTCTGTTAAATCCTAGCTCTGTTATTAAACCTCTGAAATATGGATAAGGCTCGTCTAATGTTCTAAGAATATCAATAAAGGATTTGTCATAAAGTCCAAAACCTGTAAAGTTTTTCACTTGTTCTGTTTCTGATATTTTTGAGATAGCTTTGTAAAAAAGTTGTCTAAAGAAAAACATTAATTTGTTCTCCTTACTTTTATTTTTAGTCCCAATAACAATTTTGTAACCATTTTCCCATTTCTCTAAAAAAGTGGCAATCAAACTTGGTGGGTCTTGTAAATCTGCAACCATTAATATTACCGCTTCACCATTTGCCTGCAAGATACCATAAAATGGTGACCGAATATGTCCAAAGTTACGAACATTGACTATAACCTTCAGATTTCGGTCAGATAAAGCAATCTTTTTTAGAATCTCAACAGTTTTATCCGTAGATGAATTGTCTATGAAAATATGCTCATATTGGTATTGAGGCAGGGAGTCGAAAACTGCCTTAACTTGTTGGTAAAGAGTTTCAACATTCAGTTCTTCATTAAAACACGGTGTAACGATACTTATTTTATCCATAATTATTTCGATAATTAATTCTTAAATCCTATATATCAAACAGATTTCTTTTTCTATAAAGTCCAGTCACATTTCTTAAGTATTATCGAAAACTAGTTATAAACACACATTAAAGGAATTCCAATTTGCTTTTCAAAAGGTGTCTAAAATGATAGATATACTCCTGAAATTTATCATCTATATAGTGTCAGAAAGAAAACACCCTATTTTTTTCAACAATCTTATTGATCCAAAATGATTCAATTTCATTTCGGTCTTATTTTGATTTATTTCGTTGTGTTTTGTGAACAAATTATCAATC